>JAABUH010000078.1_pt1 | contig 136623 bp, 150 predicted proteins | sample 5559121 | NCBI WGS metagenome assembly JAABUH01 (sample SAMN10711871, study PRJNA513364) | rock metagenome | isolation source: Antarctica rocks | place: Antarctica: Victoria Land, Battleship Promontory nord | collected 2015-12-28
GTTACCACAAACACGAGTAGCCAAGGAATTTGTTTGCTGACCTCCGCATGCGGCTCAATAGCCACGTTGGCCGTTGGCCAGGGGTTTATTTGCTATCTAAGAGCTTGGATTTCGCCTGTGTCGCTTATTGGCTGCAAAAGTATGTGGTGTGCTTGGCTATACATGGAATAAAACAGGTCTTCACTTACCACAAGGTACGAATCAGCCATTTTCCTACCTCTCGAGATTAATCACATTAGACTTGAACAGAAGTGACACGATCACTGGACCATATCGCCAATTCCAGCATCAGGATGTGACTCGATAGGAGAATAAAATAACAATGGCGTTACAACTTTCCTCTCCCTTCGCACTATCATCGTTCACAAAGCTTTTATCAAACCACCGCCCAAACTGTTCAGCTAGCTCTTCAAGTCCTTTTCAGCCCTCTCAAGATATAGCATTAAGTTCTTGAGCCCATATCTATTACTACTGCAGATTTAGACACAGCAGACTCGTGTATTGCGAGAATCTAAGTCACCGAAATCTTTGGCGGCCGCTTCAAGAACGAGTCTTTGGAGAGTTGAAAGAACCATTAAAATGGCTCGCACCAACACCCATCATTGGTATTCTGGTTTTTCTGAACTTTAAGCAGATAGAACCTGTACAGCTAACGATCCTTCAGCGGCGAATGCTTCAGGCACTTCACACCCGCGTGTGTGAAGAAGGGACATATGATAGAATGCAGTGTTCATCCAGGAAAGTACGTCAAAAAGGGATACCCGTGCGCCATGTGCAACCATACAGCTCGGCGGGAGGAAGCAGAAGCGCATCGCCGTAAAGAGGCTGAAAGAGAAGCTGCAGCTCTAGATGCAGCACAAGCAAAGCAATAATACCTAAGCGGTCCCCATGATCCAAGGACGCAGTGCCATTGAGTAAGATCTCGAGCAAGGAAGAAACATGTATAGGAATCACTCCGCGTGCTTACAGTAATTCACCGGTTGGGGCGTTATCCGCTGCATTTCCGAGTCCACCATCTGGGGGCTGTGGAAGGTTTGACTCACCTCTTCTAGCTTATTGAATTGGAGTTGTGGCGACTTGTTGCAGGAGATCTTATTTTGGACAGATCCTTTCTAAATGCTTGTATGAACCTTCGAGTAAGGCAGTTGCCCGAGCGTGACTGGAAGTTTGCGGGTTATTGATTTTAGAAGCCTTTCTGTACACTAAGCAACCATGCGATAGTCCTTTGAAATAATACATATGTCGATGTGCCACTATCACGATTTGGAAAGCATTGGCCCCATTAGGCCTAGTGACCGTGGACATTGCAATTAAATCAGAAGGTGTCCAAAGCGAATCCATAGAAATCGATGTCCATATAGAGACTCAATCGGCCAAATAGGCTTCATGATTCCTTGACCTAGTACATCATTGATTTGGGTCCAATTGCAGAGCTTGTGCAATAGGAACAACCAGAAAACGTGAAATGGATTCATCTTGATTGCGGACCCGAGCTGCTATTCAGTGTATTTGTTGGCCTGACGAACCTGGCTATCTGTTGTTGGTGTCTGGCATCCTATCTCGGATTACATGATGAGGATTCTTCGAAAATTCTGTTGTTCAGTGCAGGTGGAAAAGTGGAAAGGGCTTTTGGAGCGGCTAAGGTACTCCACTACGAGTAACTCGATAGGCGATCGATCACGTGATTCTTTTCGGCTAGCGATTGTCGGTAATAAGGCCTTTTCGCCTGTTCTGTTTTCCAATATCTTCCGACGTTCTTTGACTTGTTGAAATATGCTATACATACCTGAATATAATTGTTTTAAAGTGTGTTCACATTTTGGCCGATTCCTAAAGCAACATGACTAGCATCATTCACTCAATTATACGGACTCTTCGACAGACGGAGCGTCCTAAACTCTTGATGAGAACTGCTTCGGTCACTGCAAGCATCCTCGAAACATCTTTGTCGCAAGCTACCTCTGATCTTTTTAACGATAGCGATCGTTTACTGCCATGGTCTCGTCGATAAGAATTAACCGAAAAATGAACGAGGATTTCAAAGCGATTCATCTCCAGAGAGTATTCACGTGGTTTAGCGCTATGAAACAGCTATCCAGAGCACCGTTGTTCACACAACGTTCTACGAATATCCTCTTACAGATCAGCATAGTGTCAAAGCACACATTCGATGCAGATTCTTTCACGGCAAGAACTTCAGGTTTTCAGCAACCGTCACTGAGACGACTTCAAGTGTAGAATGTCAGAAATCCCTCAGCCGATGATTCTTTAATAATATACCGAAACTATGATACAGTCTAACTACAAAAAGAATTTACCACACATTTTCCCTATCTCCGCAACTAGTCTATCATTATTCACCCTAAAATTAGGGAAAGGTAAGAAATTCGAACGCGTGCGTACATACAACTCTAGAAAATGCAAATAAAAGAAACAAGTGGTATTTTGGTACCCATCACCTATTCGCATGGTTCCCTGAACCGCCAGAGTTTCCAGAGCGCCCCGAGCGACCCGAATGCTGCGATGGTGCCCGTGAGTTAGATGACTGTCTATACACCGGGTCTAGTGGATCTGTCGAATGGAACGAGGGTGGCGGCGAACGATATGATGGGGGACGAGTGTCATTGTGATACGATGGTGGATTCTCCGTTGAATTCCCGGATGCGACCTGCAATTGATTGCGAACTTGAGGTGGAGCTTGAGGTGGACCTAGCCTTGGGTTTGCGAAACGATTCTGGGAAGGTTCTGGCTCTAGAATACTCTGGCGATCTAATTGTGACGCGGATGTTGGTTGAGAGGCAGCTCCGTTCCCTACACTAATTAATCCTAATGCCGAGTCACTATAGGCGAGGGCTGGAAGCTTACCGTTACCGTTAGTGACAATGCGCTGGCTATCTACAATGCGATTGCAATGGCACACTCTCGGGATATGCGCTAAAGTAGACCCTTGGTAGCTGCGAGGGCAATTGGGGCACGAATACGTGAAAGAGGTGGTCGATCCGTGAATTTGTGATGAGATTGATGACATCGTAACTGTTGTATTAACGCCGGGACGTCGAGATGAAGATACTGATTAATATATGGGTAGAACTTGTACTTGGAGAAGAGAGCTTGAAGTCTTGTATACTGATCGAAAAGGAACCGGTAGGCCCCATGACTGCATATATAGCAATGTTGTTGCGGAGTTGCTATTGAAACGGAGAACGAAAGTTCACACTCGATCACGAGAGAAAGGATTGCAAACCGCAGCCGCGGTGAAATCATATTCAACGCTCATCACAATCTGATATTCATCCTCGTAGGTAAAAAAACTCCGCCGATCTCTTCACAAATAGGAGGCTGGCGAGCGAAGAACAGCTGTACTGCACTGCGTAGTGAATTGCTAGTAGACGAATATGGCGGAAGGAATGAGAAACTGAGTGAGTGATGATTCTTATCGATTAAGGCTTTGGAACTTGGTTTGCCTTGTCATCTAAGATAAGAGATCCATTCGTCGAACGAAAGAAGCGCCTTGGACTTAAAATACGAGGATATGACACGGAACGCACTGCAGGCGAAGAGGCAGAAGCTCATTTGAGACGTCCACGCTATGTTGCAAAGGAACAGAGCCTTTTACCGAAGTGTAAATCGCGATGCTGTTCCAGGGAAACCGCATTACGTATATGTACAACAAAGATCAACCGATTATAAAAACGGCCGAACTCGAAATAACGATACATGAGAGACAGAATGTGCTTACTATTCCAACATCGCCACAGTGTCATCGCTTCGACTTTCGACGGGTAAACCTAGTGCTGCCGCCCTTTACCAGAAACCCACCTTACTACAACCCGCCTCCATACAGCTTTCCAAATCACGTTCTTTTCTCAATTTGACACACACCACAACAAAGCTAGCACGATATTCAACACATCGAAAGTCGAAACATCAAACATGGATCAATCTAATTTTGCAGACCCGAAGCTTCCGCACTGTGCGGCAACATTTATATCAACCCTATTCGAGTTTGAGGCAGATCTCTACATTTAGAGTATCTTATCAGATTTCTAGAAGGTTTCGGTTGTCAAGTTAAACCCTGCTGTTGTACACGTGGTGATTCCAAGAAGGGCTGTGGAAGGTCGATCAGTAATTCTGTCCCTATACATCAGCTGTGTAGAATGATTTCATGGAACAAAAATATTATGCTGCGGATGTACCCCTGCTCTCTTCTCATAAACACCAATGTGGGCTGAGAGCCCGCTCTGAAAGAAGCGAATTCAGGTCGAGACGCAAAATCATTTAGCCATTCATTGCGATTCGACATCGTCCTCAACGGCATCTTCGAACGGATTGTCGTCCAGCCACTGCTCTAAGTTATCTTTGACCACATGTTCGAAGTCAAATGTATTCAACAGAGAGTTCAGTTCTGAACAGGGTCAGTCGACTCTTTGATCACACACTTTGCGTACTCAGCCTACCAAGCAACGGCATTCGATATGAAGGTTGCAGAGAAAATCGACACGAGTGTTCTCGGAAAAGCGTGAGCGTAATAGGGATTGATATTCCTAACAGGAAATTAACACCACGATGCAAAGTCTCTTGGAAAACTTCAACCCTTGAGAATAGAGAATATCAGTGAAGGCTTGAGGGCGCCGTCATTCTCAAGCTCTTCGAGGTATTGATCGTATTGCGCTCGGATCATCTCTTGCATCATGAAGGTATTGGGTAAGAAAATGGCTCCGTTGGAGACTGCGAACCATCAGCGAATACCGTGTATTGATGACCCGACAAGAATACGCACACGAAAGATCTGTTCATACTGTTGAATAGACTAGCCCATCTTTTGAAACAGTCACTTCATCCTCGAGGACACGCTCTTGGCCACGGGATGCGTTAAAGTCGAAGAGGCTGGAACTCTCGAGAGGTTGAAAATGAAGCAGCGAGGCGGGGAAGGTGAAGTGGACGGAGATTATGGACATGGCTCGCTGAGATTCCCATGGTAGACTGAAGATCTTGCTAGAAGGACGATAAATGATTCTCCTTGTTAAAGAACACGAGAAGCGGCAGAACATGTTGCACGATAGGTCGGTTCGTTCCAGATCTCATTACGAGTAACAGATTCCTTGCCTTAGAACCTCAGACATGCATGATGCGTGACTAAGTCTCTGCGGGTGAGTCACAGTCGCTAAGCCCCTTTGAGTTAGCTCTGCTTACTTCGCGAGCTTAGTGCCTGTGCAGCATGTCTGAGAACAGAATTCTGTATTTTTGCCAAATATCGATTAACTTTGATGTATTTACATACAAAGTTTTGAATTAACTTTTCAATGCATTAACATTAACATTCAACATCATGTTGCAATCATTAATGCAACAACATATTTAACAACATACGTTCAACTATTTTTTATTTTTTATTTTTTTTTTAATTCTTACTCAATTCAACACTCATTATGAGTCTATGCGAGATTCTATATACTGTAGCGAACGCTGCGCTAGCGCAGCGCTCTTTTCGCATCAAAAATCGCTTCTTTCTGCGCTTTATATTATAACTGTTCTCAGTGCAAGAACTTTATGAGTCTGTTTCTTCTTTATTTTCTCTCTCTTTCATTTGATTCTTCAATGATGTCACAGCTTGAAATTGATTCAGTATGCTCGTTGAGAATATCATTTGAATAATCATCATCGCTGCGCTCATGATTTCTAAAAGCTTTCTCAAGTTCGTGATGTTCTCTTCTCATTGCATTGCTTTTCATTCTACTTTTCATCTGAAACATGTTAATAGAATGTGCTTGATCAACATTCAATCTCTGTTGCACTTGCACATTATCATAGCAACATTGAATATTCATCTCTCATGTAGAAATTGATTGAAGTCAATTTTTTTCATGCGTAGTTGCATCAATAATGCGCTGTGAGACTTTGCATGATTTTTGTACAGTTGCAGATGTCAATGTGTTATCTTTGATGTCAGATATCAAAAATGAGCTGCGTTGAATCTCTTTTTTCAAACTATTTTTCATGTTTGTTTGATCTGTTTCTGTATGAGCATCAATCTTGTTGTCACTTCAGTGTGTTAATGCTCAGTCAGCAATAAAGACAAATCATGTGCGTTATTAATCATTTTGTTCATCGCTTTATTTTCAAGTACTTCTGCATATCTCATCACTCAATAACTTCAGCATGACTTCTTAAGATTGAATACTTTCATGTGCAATTTGAACTTGTTGCAGACGTGTCTGATCTTTTGTTGATATCATAACTTTCACTGTTTTCAGAGAAGTCTGACTATCACTGTATACTTTGTATATCTTTTCATGACACTCTTGATTCTTTGTCATTATATCTGCAAAATGTTTCATTCTTGCAATCAATTCTTTCAATTTTTCATGATGAGTGATGATTAAAGTCAATCTTCTCAATCTTTTATTTAACTTTCAGTTAATTCTCATTGCAATCATTGTAACATTCTCTTTACTGTTATTATCATTCAAGTAAACTTTTTGCTTCAATATGAATGTGTCAAGACAATGTTAACTTATTGACATTTTCTTGTTTGCAACTATAACTATTGTTGAAATCGTGTCTAGAAACTAATCAGAATGCGTGCGTGACTAGAATGTTTGATCTATAAAGATAGTTATAACTAAAACTTTAAGAATACAGAAGAAAGAAGATACAAAAAGTAAGAAGAACACGCTCTATATAGTAGTTACTTAGATCGACGCTAGTCTCAAAGAGAACGTGTTGAAACACAAGAAAAATGTTGATTCAAAAGATGTTTGCAACACAAAAAAATGTGTTTGTCATAGACATCTGTTAACTACTCGTAACACAAAGAAGTGTGTTTGTCTAGAAGACAATAGAAGCTGATTAAAAGATGCTAGAAAAGAAAAAAGATGCTGAGTCATATCTGAGTCAAATCTGAGTCAGATCTAAATCAGATCTTGACTAAATCTTGACTAGTTCTAATCAATTCTGATGCATTCATAACATTACTTTTCTCTTTGAAAATTCATGTTTGCATGAATAGAACAAATGAAACGCAAAATTTTTCACTGTTTTTCAATTTAATGTGACTTGTCTGAATAAAACTTATGAAATTCAACTAGAACTTCTTTCGAGCTCTCGAATTCTTCTTTATCGACATAGTATTATTCGTCATCTCGATCTAGTCTCGTTCATTTGATCTTGTATTGTATTTGATCTCGATATCATTTAGAGTTCAGAATGTCATTTATCTTTCAATGCTCATTGTCTTTGATAGTGAAAGATCTAGATGATTCTGAATGCTGTTCTGACAAGAAATCGTCGAAATAAGAATGTAATAGCTTCGAACTGAACATTGAATGCAGCTGCTTCATGCTTATCGATAGACGAAGATGATAGAAAATCTTAACTTTGACAGTGATTTGATAAAGTTCTAGCTGTTTGTCTTTCAAATTCTTACATGATCTAGTTGTTTTTATGTTTCTAGAGAATAATCAAACTCAGTCGTCTACTTCATAGATAACATCTCGTTTATGTTTATTGATCTGAGCTTCAATGATCTGCTTCGTCTTTTTCAATTGCTGATGATCGAAGATAAAAAGTTCTTTCATTCAAATGATAATATCATCTGCTTTTCTAGCTTCAAGACGTTCACGAGTAGTTTCATAGTCAGTCATATCTGAATCGAAACTCATTCGTGAGTGAAAACTTTTATTGAAGTAGAACGAAGTCATTGAGATGATCGAGAAGATATTGAAATTCTCGCTGAATTCTATCATTGATAGTCATTTTGCTCAGTCGTTCTGCATGTAATTGCAGTAGATTCTTAGTCTTCGTTCAACGTCTTGATTAGCTCATTTCAATTGATCATCGATCTCAGAATGATAAGCTTATGATAAACTAGCTATGATCTTGAGTCACTTGCAAAGACTTTGTCACATGATTGATATGAACTAAGAGTCTCTGTTCAAAACAATAGAACTAGATAGATCATGAAGTCGATAGACGTTTCATAGCATGATTCAAATCGTTTCTTCGACTGAGATGTCAGCGTCTTCTCAATGACAGAAAACGTAGTGACGTTTCTTGATGAGTTGACATATGATTGTGCAAATGACGTTATAATCTTCTGATTGAAATAGCTCAGTGATGAAGTTTATAGCTATATTCTTTCAGCGTTTCTGTGAAATCGAAAGAGAATGAAAAAGTTCATTGATGCTATCTCTAAATGTCTTGCTTCGTTGACAGGCATGACAGTTTCAAATGTAACGTCTAATCGTTGCTCGATGATCTGATCAATAGTAGAAACGTTGAACTAGATCGATAGTTCTTCGATTGTCAGAGTGAGAGATGAAAGACTGATCATGAATTTTCTTTAGCAATTTCGTATGCATATTCTCAGAAATTCACAGTAGATCTTTTCTGAACAGAACATTGTCAACAATCTCGCAGTGCTTCAATTTAGTGCTATGTAGCTTGAGCTTGTTTTCGCTTATAGCTTGTCTATACTCATTGCAAAGTTCATTCGTTCTGTTAACATCTTTTACTCGCTGATAGAGATCAACTTCAGATTCAATAGCTAGAATATTTATTCTATTGAGTGTCAGAATGATCTGATAGCGATCTTCAGTACGCTGAGTTGATTCAGAAACGTCGATCAGAGACATTCTGATTAAAGCATTGACTTTAGTGTTCATTTTGCCTGATCGAAAAATAATCTGAAAGTTAAACTTGAATAGAATGTCTAGATAATTGACTTGACGTCGAGTTAACTGTTTATTTTTCATGAAAGTCTTCAAAGTCTGATGATCAATGAACATCTGAATGAGTAACTCAACGCATTCAAGCTCAAATCTTCAGTGTTTGAAACATCGAATAATGATCAGCAGTTTCTTGTCATAAATGTGATAATTGCATTCAGCGAGAATCATGCTCTTGCTGTAGAAAGTTATCGAGTGAAGAACTCTCTTATCATCGTACTGTGATAGAATTTCATCTTTGACGTAGTCAGATGCATCGATTTCTAGAATAGTCTGTCGTTTTGAATCAAAATGTTGTAGAACTGAGATCGAGCTGACTTGTTTCTTTAGATCATCAAAAGCTTGAACACAGACTTTGTTTTAAACAAAAGACGTGTCTTTTCTAGTCAGCTGAGTGAACAATTTGACTAGCTTCGAGAAGTTCTTAATGAAACGACGATAGAAGTTAACAAATTTCACGAAGCTCTGAACTTCTTTTAGATTTATCGACGTATTTCAGTTGACTATGACTTTCATCTTGACAGAATTCATACGAAGACTCTGTTTAAATACTATGACTTCTAAGAAGACGATCTCTTCTACATCGAATTCGCACTTTCGAATATTCATCTGTAGACTCGCTTCTCGTAAGCGATTCAATATCATTTTGATATATTGTCTATGTTCTCATTGAGTTTTGCTGTAGATCAGAATGTTGTCTAGATAGATTTGACAAAAGTCATTTAGAAAGTCTCATAGAACATCATTCATATACTGCTGAAACGAGATCGAATCATTGATAAGTTCAAAGAGTAGCATCTTTGATTTGTACGCTTCTAAAGCGATAATAAAGATAGTATAGTTCTCACTATCAGAATGCATTCGTAGTTTATTGAACGTCGAAACGATATTCAATCGAGTCAGATGCTTGCAACCAACTATTTTGTCAATCATCTCATTTATCAAAAATAAAGAATAGCGATTTCTTTTGATAATAGCATTGAGCTTTCGATAGTCAACGCAGAATCGTAGATCTTCATTTGCTTTTAGAGCGAACAGAACAGATGAGAAATATGAAGCTTTGCTAGAAGTTATAAATTCTTTGAAAAGATTCTCGTTCAGATATTTCTTTATTTTCTGAAGCTTGTAGAAAGACATTCGATATGCTCGACAGCAAGATGACGTTGCGTCACTAGTAAGCTCTATCTTATAATCATATGAACGATGAGACGATAGCTTGTCTGCTTGAGCTCGATCAAAGACATCTAGAAAATCTTGATACTTTGATGATAGCTTGACTTTAATATCTTCTAGATTCTGAGTCATTTCATCGACTGAGAAGACGTTTATGACATCTAGTTCGCATTGAGTATTGTAGATGATTTCTCTATTGATGTCTTCGACGAACATAGCAAAAATCTCGATCTGATTCTTCTTTTTTCGTTTTACTAGTGCTTGAAAAGAGACGACGTCTATGTTTTGAATCAAAAATGACTTTTTCTGAATGATTGAAACTGAGCGCTTGAGAATCTTTGAAGCATTGCTATAAGTCATTGAAGAGATGAGAGTTGATTGCAGTCAACTTGAATGCTTCGTATTTGACGAGATCGAAAAAACCGAAATAGAAATATCTAATTGATTAGAGAATACGATAGTATCATGTTTCATGTTCAATAATATTTCATTTTTGTTCATTCAGAATTTGCTCAATATAGCTTCATGATGCTCGATATCAGCTATCAGCATTGACATAGTCAATTTCTTATGACTTTCGATCGTAAGATTGAGTAGAATCTTATGAGTAATAGTCTTTCTAGCTAACTTCTCATCATATTCTCGTATTAACTTCTCTTTTGCTAGTAATATAGATTGTATTTCAAGTTTCTGACATACTTTATTGACTAGCTTGTCATGTATCAGCGTGTAGATGACGAAATCACTGTCTATCAAAGAGCGAAGGCTGAAAGAATTGCTCTGAGAGATAAGAGAAGCATTGATCAGAAATGACTTTTCAAAATAGTTTTCTTTCAATAGAACTTCGATTTGACTGCACAAAAATATAATCTCTATCTCTTCAATGATTCTGAAAGAGATAGTTAGTTTTTTGAATCAGAATCTGACTCAGAGTTCGATGTAGATCGATCAAACTCGTCATCTTCTAATGCATTAATTCTCGAAGTTCGATCAGAGCACTCTCTAGAAGAATAATCTAACTTATGACAAATGAAACAGCTTTTAGTTTGTATATCTGTCTCTTTGATGCTAGTTAAAGTCGCGTCGCACGATTTTGATGAGTCAACTGATACGATAACTTCGATCTTTCTATAGAAGTTCAATGAACCTCACTTTTCAGCAAAGATGACTTGCTTTCTGATCTTGATCATGAATTTCTTTTCTTTGATGTCATTCATGACTCGATGCTCATTGTTCAAATGAATCAGATAGTTACGAATTTCGTTCAGAGATTCTGACTGAATCAATTGACTACTTTAAGCTGCACGAAGACGATAGACTATCTTGTTTCATAAATTGATGATCAATTGCTTTTCATGATACTTTAGATAAAAGAACAGACGTTGAAACATTGAATAGAAATCGCTGAATTTGCTCTTTTCTTGAGAGAGATTAGCATACTTTCTTCGAAAGTTTGTCTCTTTGTCAGAATCATCGTATAGCTGAGCAAGTTCATTTAGTAGATCATTGATCATTGAATAAGAGTTCAATGAATCTCGCTGACGTCTGACTAGAATGACTTTGACTGCGTCTTCGCTGATTCGAGAATGAATGTAGACTAGTATAGCTCTGTCATTGTCGAAATGATCAACGTTGATTTCTAGCTTGTCGCGAATCTTTTCTTGTCAATCATCTCAGATAGATTCTTTTTCATCAGTAAACAAAGATGAATTCGAAAGCTTCTGAGATCGCTTGCTGAATGTGAAAAGAATAGAGATTGATGAAGTGACATCTCTAGTCACTCGCAGATGATGTTATGCTTTAGTCAATTTGTTCTGAAGTGTCTGATTCAATTGATTCAATCGTTTCTTTGCTCGATCAATTTTCTCAAAGCGAGTCTTTCATATTTGTTCGCTTGATATCTTGTCAAATAGCTCACAAGCTTTCACATTAAGATCTCGTTGAGTTTGAAGATTGTTTAAATCTTCTAGAAACACTTCTGAGTCTTGTTTGACTCAATGTTGTAGCTGCTTTACATTTTTTATATCTCAGAGAGTAGAAGCTTTCAGAGATTCATCGAGAGTCTGAGAGTGAGGCACAGAGTGACGACGTTTTCGTACGAAGTCGATTCTAAGATATTTCGATATGCGAGATGATAGCTTTGAATAGATGACTGAATCTGCAGTGACAGAAGAATAGAGACTTTGATAACTCTCAAAGAGATTTTTCACAGATGATCAAGTCATAGCAAAGAATTAACGATCGAGCGAAGAGCGATGCTCGACGATATGTAGTGAGATCGTAGTTCAAGTTGTTTAGTCTTCAGAGAAGAAAGTTGCTGATTTGAAGAATTTTTTTTGATGATTCTTAAGCAATCAAGATCTTAATCTCTTGATTCTATTAATCGATTTGAACGAGCGCGTACTGAATGAGTTGTAGATTCTCTAGCAATGCAAGATCTTAATTTCTTGATTCTATTAATCTCTTGATGTTGTTCTGTCTTTCAATGTCGTTGATCATCAGATACACAAATTTCTTTATACTCATCTCATTGTCAGTCGAATGAATTTGAATGAATAATGAGATCAGTATCGTGTGATTAACGAATTCTTAAAGTAATGTTGAAATCGTGCCTAGAAACTAATCAGAGTGCGTGCGTGACTAGAATGTTTGATTTATAAAGATAGCTATAACTAAGACTTTAAGAATACAGAAGAAAGAAGATACAGAAAGCAAGAAGAACACGCTCTATATAATAGTTACTCAGATCGACGCTAGTCTCAAAGAGAACATGTTGAAACACAAGAAAGATGTTGATTCAAAAGATGTTTGCGACACAAAGAAATATGTTTATCATAGACATCTGTTAACTACTCGTAACACAAAGAAGTGTGTTTGTCTAGAAGACAATAGAAGCTGATTAGAAGATGCTAGAAAAGAAAAAAGATGCTGAGTCATATCTGAGTCAAATCTGAGTCAGATTTAAATCAGATCTCGACTAAATCTTGACTAGTTCTAATCAATTCTGACGCATTCGTAACAATTACTCTCAATGACTGTCAGAAACTGAGTTAGACTAAAGATATTATTAATATAAAAGACTGGTATTATTATTACTTTGATAAAATCTAGATACAAGACAATACATCAAATAATGTACAAAATGAAAGACAAAGAGTGAAAGAAAAGAATGAAAGCTCAACTTTTATATACATGAATTGAGCAGAATCAAGACTAGACAGTAATTCTATTGACTTAAGATTGCAAAAGTTCACGCACACAGTTGAGATGATTGAAACAAAATTGCTGAGACTAAATTAAAATGATGATGACTAGATTAATGATTTGATTCATTGAACTGCAAAACAGATTCAATGAATCGAGATTATTTAAAATATTGATGATTTATGTTCTAAATCAAATTGATGATCTGACATCATGACAGCAACTTCTCTCTTCAAGACTGAGCTTTTGCAAAATGATGAAAAAAAACAAGATAAGATGAGAAAGAATTGAAGATGAAGATTGAAATGAAACAAGAATTGATGTAAATGCATTTTAATGTGATGAAGTACAGATGAAACTAGAATAAATTTGAGTCACATCTGAATCAAATCTGAGCAAGATGTTTGAAGAACAAGACAAAATGAGATGCATTTTAACATGATGATGCACAATGAAATTAAAACACATTTAAATCATATTTGAATCAGATTTAAACAAGATGTCTGAGTCAAATTTAAACAAGATCTGAGTCAGATTTAAGCTGAGTCAAGATGATGAAGATTAAACTTAAAGTTCTTAACATTGACATTGAAATATCACACATGACAATACATGTGATTCTTCGACGACAGAGTTGATGAGATAATATTCATCAAGCGCTTGCTCACAATTATTCAGAAGATGAAAAGACTTTCAAGTAGAAAAGTGATCTTCTCAATCAACGTAATACTTAAGCAGAAATGAATTATAGCATTTATCATGCTTGAAGTTTAGTATGCTGTTTACATATCAGAATCTTTCATCATTCTCAATGATAATGAGTTCTCAAGATTTCTGATGTTAACTCAAAAGAAAATCACTTGTGATATGATTCAAAAGAATGACATGAAAGATTGAATGAATCTTCATGAATGCTGAAAAATCTAACTCAATGATCAGAGAATTGTTCTTGAAGACATGCTTGATCTTGAAGAGATCAACATTATGATCATTTAACTTGACAGCAAGATGAGCAATGCTGAGATTGCAAGCATTCAGTCAGACTTCATCTTTGATGAAGTATCTAGAACAAGAATGATGAGAAAGATTGACATTGAATTCATAAATGATCTGAGCTATAAGCATTTCATCATATAAATGCTCAGTTAGTTTCTTCATTTTCTTGATGAACTCTTTGACATTGATTAACTTGTCTTGAGCTTAAAACATAAAATTCTCAGACAGAGATTCAAAAGACTTAAAGTTTAAACATAAGTTCTGACTTAAATTAATCAAGAAGAATGATGTTAGAATGATTAATAATGATGCGTTATTGATGATAAATTTGACTTCAGAAAGTCACTTAGCTCAGTCATTCTGCATGTAGTTGACGAAGACTTGAAGACAATGCTTCATGACAGCATTGATTCTCTCAATTTGATCATTGATTTCAGAGTGATACGTCGTTGATAATTTGACATCTATCTTCAGCATTTTACACATATGCTTTCAAACATTGAAGATGAATTGTGTATCTCAATCAGACATGAAAAACTTAAGTAAATCATGATGTTTTCAAACATGAGCATAGAAGCAGTTGATAACTTCTTCAACTTTCATAGAAGTGATGAGAACTAAATGTTTCATTTTGATAAGATGATCAATGAAGATTAGAACATATTTATATGTGATATTCATGAAGATACTGAGCGATAAAGAATCTACATAATTCATGAAGATATCACGTCAACAATGTTCAAGAATTAAAAGAAGATGCAATTATTCTTGAGTTCATTGTTTAAAGAGCTTGAAACGTGTGCATACATGACAGTTTTGTACGAAGCGTTAAACATACTTATAAATGTTTGATCATCAGTAAACTCAACTGATCAGTTCATAGCTTTTTGCTCTTTCTGAGTGATCATTAACAACACTATCATGAGCGAGCTGAATGATATGAAGACGTAGTTTATCTGAGTTGAGCATGTACTTTCTTTCTTGAAAGTACAAATGATTCTCATGTTCTTTACACTCAATTAGAGAAATCTTGTTGTAATATCATGTTTCATTGTGAAGTGCTTTGATTATCTGAGCTGCGAATTTGTCATTGATTTCAACTTGCTTTCATAATGTCTGAGTGAGAATGTCAGCAAAATCTTCATCAAGATTCAGAATGTCTTAATTTAGCTGAGACTTGATGTTTTCAACGTTGAATTATTCAATTTCTAGATTTATGAGAGCTAAAATTTGCGAATATGCTGAGATAACTGAGAACAGATGTAACTGAATTGAATCTAGAGCAATGATTTGTGACTGAAGCTTCATGATCTTGATGTTGAAAACATCAAGAGCGAAATTCTCAATAATATTGAGATCTAAAACATGAATTTTCAGAATTGTTTGATGTTGATATTGATGTTAAGAATTGAATGTATCTCTCTTCTTAAAAAGATCTTTTGAGCGACGTGTCAAAGCATTCAACTTATCGTTGATCTTGTCAAAATGATAAGCAATGTGATAGTTGAATCTAGATAGAAACTCACTTCAATGAGCTTGATGACGACTCAACTGCTTAGTTGACATGAAATACTCAAGATTTTTGTAATTCGTGATCATCTTGACAGAATAAATAAAGTTTTCAAGCTCTGATCATCATTTCTTGAAAGTGCAAACAATGATCATGAGTTCTTTATCGTAGATCTTGTAGTTACACTTGACTGAATTATGCTTCTTCGAAAAGTAAGTGATTGAATGAAGAATCTTGTTCTCATCATACTGAGAAAGAATGTCTTCAAATACATAGTTTAAAGCATTGATTTCTATCACAATCTTGTGATCTGAATTATAATGATGAAGAATAATCTTAAAAGTGAAGACTTTCTTAAAAGTGTTGAATGCAATCTGACATTTCTGAAATCAGACAAAGAGTACATCTTTTCTGATGAGACAAGTGAACGAGATAGCTATTCTACTATAGTCATAGATGAATCTTCTATAGAAGTTCACAAAATCTAGAAAACTTTGAACGTTTTTAACGTTGATCAAGATGAGTCAGTTGATAATGATGTTTATCTTGAAAGAGTTCATCTTAATCTCTTCAATGATGATTATCAATTCTAAATACGAGACTTGAGTGACGTGAAACTTGCATTTGATTATATTCATCTGAAGATCTGCTTCTTGCAGCTTTCGCAAAATGAGCTTGACATGAATTTCATGCTCAAGTTCATTGTCAAAATAAATCAAGATGTCATTCAGATAAGCTGTACAAAACTTATTTAAATGTTCATGAAGAGTATTGTTTATGTACTTCTGAAACAAGACAGACTTATTACATAGATTGAAGAGCATGACTAGATACTTGAATAATTTAAATCGAGTGCAAAAGATGATGAAAGCTTCATCTTCTTCTTTGATTCAAAGTTGATTGAACGCAGAGATGATATTCAGCTTGATAGAGATTTTAGCTCGACTTAAATGATTCAGCGTTTCTGATATCAGAGACAGAGAATATCGATTCTTGATTGTGATAGTGTTCAGATCTTGATAGTTCATGCAGAAGCAAAGTTCTTCTTCAAGTTTCTTGATGAAGAGAACAGAAACAATCATTTGAAAGCAACTGACTTGAATGAAATCTTTGCTCAGATTTTCATTCAGATAACGACGAAGTTCTAGAATTTCATCACGACTCATGTCATACAAAGTGAAGATTGAGAATTGAGCATCTTCTTTAAGATGTATGACATGATCATTAGCTTGATGCAAAGACAAGATATCAACGTTCTTCTTGAAGAAGACATTTAAAAACTTGAAATATTTAAATGATAGAATTGTGACTGAATTGACGTTCTTACTTTATCAATAAACTTTAAGATTTTCTTGTGTCGTGAATGCAGTCAAATGAAATTTCTTTTTCATTTGATAAAGATTCAAACAATGATTCTTATCATACATACTGTCTTGAGAGCGAGATGAGAACTGAGCAAGAGTTGAGCTGTTCTTTGAACAGACAGTTAAAGTCGCATGACGCGATTTTGACTCATCAGAATCTAGACTAGAAGACAAGATTGATTCAAGATTCAAGAAGACATTGATTTTCTTTAGAATGATGTTAAACACTTCAATGTCTTTGACATAAGCAGCATGATCAAAGCTTCGAGCTTTCAACTCAACTATGTCAAGTTGTATAAAAGATTGATCAAATTAATCTGCTTGAAAGACAATAAAAGTTTTAGAGAAAAAAGAATTTCAACACTTGATTTTTGATGAGTATTCTTTTTGAATGACTTGAAGAATACAACTAGAAACTTCTTGTTTCAGATGAGAGACAAGACTGAACGAGATTTGTTTCTTGTGAACGAGCTGAATATTAGTTGATGTCAGAATCATGTCTAAATGATACAATCAATGAAGATCAAAGTTGATAGTGCTTGATCTTTAGAAATAGCTATAACTGAATATTAAGAATACAGAAGAAGATTGATACAAAAGCTTCTATTTATGTAATGTTCAGAGACTGCGTTAGACTTGAAAGAAATGTGTTTGTGACCTGAAAAGAATATAATGTAAATGAACAAAATGTTGATGAAAGAAAAGAGTGTTGAGAAAGAAAAAAGAAATTGAATCATATCTGAGTTAAACCTGAGTCAAATCTGACTAGCTCGCTGATTAGTTCTAATCATTACGCAGAGAACTTGCTAGTGTTCACTGCGAATTGATTAGAGCTTCAATCTTGTTCAGTCTTATCAGTCTTGATACGCTCATAACATTATCTCTCTCTTTGAAAAGTCATGTTCACATGAATGTAGTTCATTTGCTCGCTTTTGTTGATAGTTATTTCGATATTTAGCGCAGTTTGTTTGAATATAGCTTATGAAATTCGTTCAAAACTTTCTCTGAGTCATTGAATTTTTCTTTATCAACATAGTATCATTCATCGTTTCTATCTAGATCTGTTCATTTGACTTTGTACTGTATTCAATCTCGATAGCGTCTGAAGTTCAATATATCGTCTATCTCTCAATGTTCATCATCTTCAATAGTGATTGATCTGAGTGATTCTGAATGCTGTTTCAATAAAGAGTCTTTTAAACATGATTGCAGTAACTTTGAGCTGAACATTGAATGCAGATGCTTCATGCTGATTGATAGATGAAGATGATAGAAGATACTCACTTTGACAGTGATTTAATAGAGATTTAGCTGTTTGTCTTTCAAATCTTTGCAGAGTCTCGTTGTCTTGACGTTTCTGAAAGATAGTCAAATTCAGTCATTTACTTTATAGATGATGTTTCATCTATGTTTATTTATCTGAACTTCAATGATCAGCTTCGTCTTTTTCAATTGTTGATGATTAAAGTTCAGTAACTTTTTCATTTGAATGATAATATCATCTGCTTTTCTAACTTTAAGTCGTTCATGAGTTGTTTCATAGTCAGTTGTATCTGAATTGAAACTCATTCGAGAGTGAAATTCTTTATTGAAGTAGAAGAGAATCATTGAAGTGATTAAGAAGATATTGAAATTGTTGCTGAATTTTATCATAGATATTCATTTAACTCAGTCGTTCTGCATGTAATTGCAGTAAATTCTAAGTTCGCGTTCAACGTCTTGATTGACTCGTTTCAATTGATTATCAATCTCAGAATGATAGACTGTGAATAAACTAGCTGTGATTCTCAGTCGCTTGCAAAGACTTTTTCACATAGTCAATATGAACTGAAAGTCTCTGTTCGAAACAATAGAACTGAGTAGATCATGCAGTCAATAAACGTTTCATAGCATGATTCAAACCGTTTCTTCGACTGAGATGTCATCGTCTTCTCAATGACAGAGAACATAGTGACGTTCTTTGATGAGATGATATATGATTGTGCAAATGACGTTATAGTTTTCTGACAGAGATAGTTCAGTGATGAAGTTCATAACTATATCTTTTCAGCGTTTCTGTGAAATCAAAAGAGAATGATGAAGTTCATTGATGCTATCTCTAGAGACTTTGCTTCGCTGACAAGCATAATAGTTTCAAATGTATCATTAAATAGTAGCTCAATGATCTGATCAATAGTAGAAACGCTGAACTAGATTGATGATTCATTTATTGTCAAGATGAGAGATTGAAGATTAATCATGCACTTCTTGTAGTAATTTCGTGTGCATGTTCTTAGAAACTCACAGTAAATCTTTTCTAAATAGAACGTCGTCAATGATTTCGCAGTTCTTCAGTTTAGTGATATGAAATTTGAGCTTGTTTTCGTTCATAGCTTGTCTATATTCATTGCAGAGCTCATCTGTTTGATTGATCATTCGTACTCATTGATAGAGATTTGTTTTCGATTTAATAGATAGAACATCAATTCTATCAAGAGTCAGAATAGTCTGAAAACAATCTTCAAGATGTTGAGCTGATTCAAAGACGTTTACTAGAGACATTCTGATTAAAGCATCAACTTTAGTGTTCATTTTGCCTGATCTAAAGATGATCTGAAAGTTGAACTTCAATAGAATGTTCAGATAATTGACTTGTCATCAACTCAACTGTTTGTTTTTCATGAAAATCTTTAAAGCTTGATGATCGATGAACATCTAAATGAGTAGTTCAGTGCATTTCAGCTCGAGTCATCAGTGTTCGAAGCATTGAATAATGACTAGCAATTTCTTGTCATAAATGTGATAATTGATTTCAGCGAGAATGATGCTTTTGCTGTAGAAGATCATCAAATGAAGAACTCTCTCGTCATTGTACTAAGATAGTATTTCATCTTTTACATAGTTTGAAGCATCAATCTTCAAAATAGCTTGTCGTTTGAGATCAAAGTGACGAAGTACTGAGATCGAGCTGACTTGTTTCTTTAAATTGTCAAAGACTTGAACACAGATCTTGTTTCAAACAAAAGACGTGTTCTTTCTAGTCAGCTGAGTGAATGATTTGACTAGCTTCGAGAAGTTCTTAATGAAACGACGATAGAAGTTAACAAATCTCACGAAGCTCTGAATTTCTTTTAGATTGATCAAAGTGATTCAGCTGACTATGACTGTCACTTTACTAGAATTCATACGAAGATCTAGTTCTGATACAATGACTTCTAGAAAGACAGTCTCTTCTACATCGAATTTGCACTTTCGAATATTCATCTGCAGTTTAGCTTCGCGTAGTCAACTCAATACTAGTTTGACGTGATCTTTATGTTTCTTTCTCATTTTGCTATAAATGAGAACGTCATTTAGATAGACTTGACAAAAGTCGTTCAGAAAGTCTCATAGAACATCATTCATATATTGCTGAAAAGAGATCGATTCGTTAGTTAGTTCGAATGATAACATCTTGTATTTATATGCTTCTAAAGCAGTGATAAATATGATGTAATTCTTACTATCAAGATGCATTTGAAGTTTGTTGAACGCTGATATAATGTTCAATCTAGTCAGATGCTTGCAACTCACTATTTTATCAATGATCTCGTCTATCAGCGATAGAGAGTATCTATTTCTTTTGAAAATGACATTTAGCTTTCAATAGTTCATGCAGAATCGAAGATCTTTATTTGCTTTGAGAATGAATAAAACGAGAAAGAAATAGAGAGTCTGACTAGAAGTGATGAATTTCTTCGACAGATTCTCGTTTAAGTACTTCTTTACTTTCAGAAGTTTGACAGAGAACATTTGATAGATTCGACAGCGAAAGAGCATTAAATCACTGATGAGCTCAATTTTATGATCATAAAAGCGATGAGAAAATACTTTATTCGATTGAGCTCGATCAAAAACATCTAGAAACTCATGATATTTTGATGACAGCTTCGCTTTAATGTCTTTCAAATTCTGAGTTGTTTCATTGATTGAAGAGATGTTTAGAGCATTCAAATTGCATTGAGTATTGTACGCGATTTTTCTATTGATGTTCATCATGAATAAAGCAAAGACTTTGATCTTGTTCTTCTTTGAATGATTTAACAATGTCTTGAACGAAGCTGCGTTTATGCTTTGAATCAAGAATGACTCTTCTTGAATGAGTCATTTAAGCATCATAAAGATCTTAGTCTGAGTGATTGAAGAAGACGAACTTGATCATGATCAACTTGAATGCTTTGAATTGAGAGAAATCGAAAAAATCAAAATAGAAGTATTCAATTGATTCAAAAAAACAATAACGTCGTTCTGCATATTCAATAATATTTCGTTTTTATTCATTCAGAACTTACTCAATATGACTTCATGATGATCAATATCAGCTATCAGCATTGATACAGTCAATTTCTTATGACTTTCGATGATGAGATTGAGTAGAATTTTATGAGTGATGATTTTCTTAAATATCTTCTCATCATAATCTCTTATTAGCTTCTCTTTTGCCAGTGATATAGATTGAATTTTCAGTTTCTCGCATACTTTATCGACTAAATTAGAATGTATGATCGTGTAAATGACTGAATCACTGTCTATTAAAGAACAAAGACTGAAAGATTGATTCTGAGAAATGAGATGAGTGTCAATTAGAAACGACTTTTCAAAGTAATTTTCTTTCAATAGAATTTCATCTAGTTTGCACAAAGATATAATCTTTATTTCTTTGATAACTTTTGAAGAGATGACTAGTTTTTTGAATCGAAATTCGAATCGAAATCGAAGCGATCATATTCATTGTTCACTACATTGATTCTAGTAGATCGATCGAGACACTCTTTAGAGCTATGATCGAATTTATGACATATGAAACAGCTTTCGACTAGAATATCTGCTTCTTTGACGTTAGTTAAAATCGCGTCGCGCGACTTTAGCTGATTAAACTTCGAATGATCAACTGATTGAGTGATAACAGTCGTTTTATGAAAGATAGTCTTAAAAGAATCATTGATGCATTTGATCTTGTTCTTGATCTCTCGAATGACTCGCTGATCATTATTCAAATGAATCAAATAGAAACGAATTTCTTTTAAAGAATCAGATTGAACTAGTTGATCTACTCAAATGAATCAAAGATGAGAATGTATTTTATCTTTCAAATCAGCGATCAGTTGCTTCTTGTGATAGTTTAAATAGAAAGATAGATGTTGAAACTGAGTATAAAATTCACTGAATTTCTTGAATTCTTGAATCAAGTTGTAGTATTTTTTACGAAAGTTGACTTTCTTATTTGAGTCATCAAACAACTGAGCTAGCTCTTTCAAAAAATCGTTGACGATTCTATAAAGATTGACACAGTCACGTTCGCGTCTAGCTTGAGTGATCTCAGCTGCGTCATCGAATAATCTAGAATGTATATAGCTCAATTTGACTCGTTCATTAGAAAAGAGATTGACGTTGATCTCTAGTTTATTCTGAATTTTTCCGTATCAGTTTTTTCAAGTAGAATTCTTTTCATCAGTAAACAGCGAAGAATCAGGTATTTTTTGAGATTTAGAACGCTCAGAGTAGATGAAATCAGAAGAAGTGATTTCTTTAGCTTGAAGTCTAGTTTTCAACTCTTTGATTTCATCTTCTTGTTGTTTATTTAACTCGTAGAGTCGATCTGTTTCTTCATCAAGAGCTAGACTTCAAGTCTTTCAGACTTCGTAGAACACAAGAAGTATTATCATTTCAGCAAATGATTCGTCATCTTCATGAATGAATGATGCAGCACTTGATGATTTCGTTGAATCAGCATCAAAGATTTGAGAGAAATGATTTCGAAATTCTTCGAAACACTCTTCAGTAGATGAATGACTAGACATGATGAAATTTGTTTGAAAAGAAAGTTGAACGAATGATGATGCTTGATGATTGAAGAAGAAAGACGTATGAAGTGAGATTCAATCTTCAACAAAGAAGATGAGATTTGATTGATTCTCTAGCAAACAACGAAGATTCTTTATCATAATTCTCGTAATTGAGTGAACTTTGCATACTTAATGAGCGATAAGTAGTTTAGCAATTCAAACAGTCTTGTCGTTGATTCTATTCAACTCTCTAATTTTGTTCTATCTTTCAATTATCGTTGATCATCAGATAAATGAATTTCTTTAGACTCATTCTGTCTAGATGAGTATGTTAAATAAATAATGAGATCAGTATCGTGTGATTAACGAATTCTTAATATAATGTCAGAATCATGTCTAAATGATACAATCAATGAAGATCAGAGTTGATAGTGCTTAATCTTTAAAGATAGCTATAACTGAATATTAAGAATACAGAAGAAGATTGATACAAAAGCTTCTATTTATGTAATGTTCAAAGACTGCGCTAGCCTTGAAAGAAATGTGTTTGTGACATGAGAAGAATGTGATGTAGATGAACAAGATGTTGATGAAAGAAAAGAATGTTGAGAAAGAAAAAAGAAATTGAGTCATATCTGAGTCAAACCTGAGTCAAACCTGACTAGCTCGCTGATTAGCTCTAATCATTACGCAAAGAACTTGCTAGTGTTCACTGCAAATTGATTAGAGCTTCAGTCTTGTTCAGTCTTATCAGTCTTGATACGCTTGTAACAGTTGACTTCTCGTAAGTGAATAAGAAATTATATTGCTTCTTGTGAGCAGACGAGAAACTGAATTGCTTCTTGCAAGTGAATTAAGAACTGAATTGTGTTATGAATCTGCATAGAGCGAATCATATGAATGTATTCTAACTAGAAGTTCAAAGCTGAAGTAGAAAGAAGATGCAACATGATGTGAGTTTTACTCACGAAGGCATGCTAGATCGCTAGCGTGTCAACAACAGCTCTACTCACAGCTTTATACTAGTCTATGTTAGACTAATCAGAGATATCAGAAATGCATGCTTGCAACAAATTACTTCTTGTGAGTAAACTGAAAACTGAATTGCTTTTTTCAAGCGAATGAGAAACTAGATTGCTTCTTGTGAGTGAACTGAAAACTGAGTTGCTTCTTTTAAGTGAATGAAAGATTAAATTGCTTCTTGCGAGCGAATTGAGTGCTGAATTACTTCTTGTGAGCAATCTGTAGACTGAATTGCTTCTTGTGAATGATTCATGAACTGAGTTGCTTCTTGTGAGTGAATTGAGAGCGAGATTGAAAGAAAGCTACTTTGTTAACTTTGAATAAGAAATTTTCTTCTTCTTGATTAAGATCATAGATCTTGACGAGAAATGAGCAACAATGATTAAGACAGAAGAAGAAAGACAAGATGAGAATATCGTGCTCAAAATTGACATCAATGACGTGATGATGAAGTCATGACAGATTCATGACGATGAAATATTGACTTAATTCAATGACATAAAATGTTACGATCTTGACTCTATTCTTGACTCTATTCTCGACTCTATTCTCAATCTATTCTCGATCTCGATTATCTTTAATTGAGTCTAGTGAGCATTCGAGCTAGAGATGATGTCATCGAGTTTCTGCATCATCTGTGTAAGACGTCAATTCTTTCGAGTCTAGCGCAGAGATCAGAAACACACATATAAGCTGCGAGTTCTATTCTGTAAATACTTTTCTTTCTTAGCATTTATCTATTAGTTAAATGACATTCATATGACTCGCTCTATGCTGACTTCTAACAGTAGATAAATGCTCATCAACTACTCTGCTATTGACGTGTAGATGATACGAAATAATCTACTTCGTTCATTCAGAAATTCGCAAGAGATTCTTTGAATTTGTATCACTTTTTATTCGCAAAAAATTCTTCGAATATTGTACTCATTTGTTTATCAGAAAATTCACAAGAACTTCTTTGAATTACATCTATCAAATTTATCACAATCTATCTATCTTTATCTTCAATCTCTCATCATGACACACGACTTCAAATCAGTCGAATCTCGAACGACTCATCTGCTTAGAAGCACTGCAAATAAATGAGTTTTTCTTCTTTCTTTCAATGCTTCAGCTGAATCTCAAAATGTCGCGATTTTATGAAACATCAAGATCGAAGAACAACTTCGTCAGTGAGCTATTGATCACTCGAACGAGATCATCAAGATGTTAAACGAACTAAGAGATCAGCGAAACATGACTTTGAAATGCAACGAGCACTGAATTGTTCTACAAATTGAACATATCAAGAGACTGAAACAGCTAGAGATCAATCGCGCGTCAATAAACACTCTAGAAGAGATAAACACTCGACTATGAGAGAAAATGTTGAGTCTCAAAGATAAATTCAAAGAAGTACAGCGTTCAGCGAATCAGTCTCGATCTCAACAGTCTACTGAGTCTCGATCTACTATGAATCATTTATCTCAACAAGATATTGAGTCGCATGCTTCTATCGAGAATCATACTCGACGAGAAACGTCTACTAAGTTCATCTCATTCAAAAATAAACATCATCAATTCTACAAATTTTTGAACTCATCTATATTCACTGATGAAGATGAATCGACTTGAAAAGACTGAAGAAACAAGATAAACGACAAGCTGATTATCAATGTTAATCAATTCGATGATGAGACTATCTGTATTGTTTATATGATGTCTAGATTAGAAGATGACGCTGCAAAGCACATCTTCGCTTGACGTTGTTTTGATTCTTCAAATTCATTCACTTCAATCTACGAGCTATTCAATCATTTGAAAGAAATATATGATGAACTGAATAAGAATCGAAAGTCTCGACGCGAATACAACGCTCTGAGACAAGCAGACAAGTTTTTCAACGTCTTCTACTTCGACTTTATGAAGCTATTCAGCTATCTCGATTATGACGATCACACTCTGATGAATGATCTTCAGAATAAAATCAACAATCGCTTGCAGAACGCTTTATCAGTCTGTTCAGAGAATTTTACTTTACTTCTTCGTCTAAAGAAATTTCTTCAAGGTGTGAATAATAAACAGCGAGTCAACTATCAGCTACGCAGCGAACGTCGCACTGTCATCGTCAAAGTCACTGTCATACCTGACAAACGCGCTACTCTCTTGTCAGCAGTGATGACTTTGATAATTGATTATGTTAGATCGATCATCTCTTCTATCTCTGAGTCAGCGAAATCGTCTATCATCTGCTACATCTGCAAGACTTCAAGTCACTTGTTCAAGAATTGCTCTCAGAACAAGATCAACATCTCGACTTCTTGAGCTTTCACTCTTCGTTTACATGAAATCGTCATTTCGAAGAATGAAAAGAATGAGAAAATGTCTTCTTTCAAGAATAGCGAGGCAAAAAACTAGTGACTTTCATCAAAGATGCAATGAAAGATGTGTTAATTTCTTCAATGATGAGCATGTCAGATGATTCTTTTGCTTCTGAATCTTTGACTACTGAATGTGTACTTTCTAGCAATGAAATTAGTTACTCATTGAAGTCATTAATAAACATCAAAGCTGCTGACTATTCGTTCATTAATGAAGTGATCACGCAGATTGTTTGTGATCAGTTGCAAATCAAGTCTCTGACTTTGATCAAAGCGAAGTCAATACGAGAATTCAATGATTATTACACAAAAAAACTCATTACTCATGTCATCTATTCAAATCTGACGATTCAAGATCACATGATAGACATCGCTTCTATATTGATTACTCGATTAGATCAACATCAAATGATTCTTGAAAAAACATGAATGAACAAAATCGACCTAGTAATAAATATGCAAATCGACTTTCTTCGATTTTCGAATTTCAATTCTCGTTTGAAATCGATTGTTCTATCATCAAGTAATAAAACAATCACAAAACAGAAGAGCTTAATCTCTACTTACATACTGAAGAGATTTTTCACTTTCATTACATCTCAATTCAGTCAGAAATCACTCTCTTTCGATCAAATAAAAGAGCTATGATGACGATCTCAACTGATATAACGCTGATGATGATGAATTCATGAACACTCAGAATATTGTTAACGACTTTCACACTTGATATTCTAATTGAGCGCACTAAGAAAATACATTCATGCGAACATGAATTGTTGAAGAGAAAGAATAATATTACGATCTTGACTCTATTCTTGACTTTATTCTCGACTCTATTCTCAATCTATTCTCGATCTTGATTATCTCTAATTGAGTCTAGTGAGCATTTGAGCTAGAGATGATGTCATCGAGTCTTTGTGTCATCTGTGTAAGGCGTCAATTCTTTCGAATCTAGCGCAGAGATCAGAAACACACATATAAGCTGCGAGTTCTATTCTGTAGATACTTTTCTTTCTTAGCATTTATCTATTAGTTAAATAACACTCATATGACTCACTCTATGCTGATTTCTAACATAAAAGAATAGTCTTTCAATGTGTTCATCAAGAATCATTGTGATTTCAACAACATGTGTAATATCATTGATTAAAGCGACTTGATCATCAAATTCTTGAAGTCTGCAAGAATGAGTTAATTGATGCAAGAAAAGATGATGTTGTTGCGCGAAGAATTTATTCATAAAAACATAAGCAAAAACTTCACTATCAATCAAAGCGAGAGCGAAAACTTTAGATTAAGCTTGACGTAAAATACAGAATACTATCATGTTGTCGTGAGACTGCTCGCACCATTTTCACGAGATAGTTAGTAAGAGAAAAAAGGTCGAAGTCTGAGTCAATGATAGAAGAGTTGAAGAGCGTTTTCCGAATGTACATATAGATGTCATTGCGACTTGTAGATAGAGAGAAAACACACGTTATACAGTATCTTTCTACTAGCACAATCATTGCACGTATTCGTTGTTTGCTTTCTCTGTTGCTTTGATACGACTTTCTATATTGCATCTGTACTCTATTTCTCGACATTGAAGCTCAAGCGCAAGAATATCATTTTTATGATATCTTGAGTAGAACAGTTGACTGAACAGCAGAGAGCGACACGACATTTCTACAGTGATCAGAAAGTTTACAAAAGATTTGAAGTGAGAATCAATTTGACTCTGAAATACGGAAGATTGATATAACGACTTCATTTCGCTTAGAAATATTGATGAAAGCTATTCAAGTCATAGAGTTCTCACAGTTGAAACTAGAAGAGAAACATATCTTCAGCTGACGAAAACTGTCTCTCTTTGAGCGAAGATGCAACAGCGAAGAAGAAAGAAACTGACTTTCGCGAATGACTGACACTCAGAAGAGACGCTTTAATCAGAAGAAGAGTTCATCTGATCTCAAGACTCGCAAGAAACAGATAGCGAAAGCAAGAATCAAAGAACGAATTCGAAGCAATGTAAACAGAAGTACGAGAAATGACGTTAGTTTCAGCAGTGAATCATGTTTCAGCAGAAGCATAAGATCAAGCGTTGTTCATCAAATAAAAGAAGAAAAAAGAAAAGCATCTTGATCAGTTGTAACAACTGCAAAAGAAAGAAAGAAGAACTTCGATGAGTCGAGAAGCAAAAACAAAATAATGAAATCTTTTTGACTGCTCTATTATTTTTGCTATTCTGTATTTCATTCTCACAGCTCTCAATATCAACTCACAACGACAAAATGACAAGCTCATTGAAAACATCTGTTGTAAACACGAGTGCTACGCTCATCAGCTCTCGAGTCAGCTCAGAAATAAACATGATCACAATGTCGTTTCTGAAATATCTGACATTCATGTCATCGCTTGAAACTTTGAAAGTCTCGTATTTTGAAGAAAAGAACATGACTGATTTTCTAGAAAGATATGAAGACTTCTGTGATGATTATGAGCTGAATCAGATCGATTGATTTCGCAAGCTGTCAAGATACTGCGACAAGATCATTGATGATAACATCAAGACTATAGTCGAATATATTGACTTCAACTGACAAGAACTGAAGAAGACGATGAAGAAGAAGTATGAGAAAGATGACACTGATCAACAGCTGAATTCTCGAATTTTTCTGAAAATCTTCAAGAATAAGTCTTGTATCATGAAGAATGATCTGAAAGCTGTACAGTCAACAATACAAAAGCATATCGCATTCATTGATAAAACGCAAGCAAATGAATGAGTATATCAGATGCTGCTGATTTGTCAAGAATCTTTCATCTATATTAAGTGAAAAGATCATACGAAAGTGTGCACTCGATTCTGAAGATCTCAGTTTCATGAACTTCAAGAAAGTTAATGACGCGATAGTGATTTACTGCGACTCTGTCAAAGCACTGTTGAAATTCTCGATCATGATCAAGAATTTTGATGATCTTAGCAAGCTTGTGAACGAATATCAAATCAAGCGATCAACGATGTCAGACAAGTTCTTCGATTCTTTGATAGTAACACAGTTCAGCGATACAATAATGAATGAGATGATAAATAAGTTTGAGACAATGATGCTTTCTTTGCAGACAGCAACGAAGAAGATTGAATCTTTCATGCAAAACATGACAGCATCTGTCTCAACGCTCAACGTCTATATCTCATGCAAACTCGTCACGTCTGCTCGTTCAGCAATGTCAATGTCATCATCATTTTCGCTTTCAAGAAGTGAACGAGCGTCTTTGATGTTTAGAATGAAAGAATGCTTCTTCTGTGAAGAAATAAAATGTCAGAAGATCAGATGTCATCAATTGAATATCTATAAAACAGAAGAAAAGATACATGTGAATGAAACAAACAGACTTTGAATGAGATTCGTTGAAAGAAGTGACAGATTGACATCTTTCACATTGAGTCATTCTCAGAAAGAACTGATTGACAATGCTTTGAAGAAACAGAATCAGCAAATGAGAGCAGAACATGTTGATGTCATCAGATTGACAAGTGTAAGAGCAATAACTATGAAGAAAGCAAAGAACACAGACGAGAAACAAAAATGAAACGAAGAAGTAATGATTATCACAGCTTAACATGACTATAAGTTAGATGAGAATGCGACGAAAACAGCGACACAACAGAGAACGAGTTTGAATTGAACTTGAAGAAAAAAAGTAAGAAAAGAAGAACATCTATTAAGCATGAAGAATTTGCGCTCTGAAGAATATCTGTCGATTTCGAGATTGTTCTCAAAGAAGCGAACAAGTGAGAATGTGATCATGCAGAATGCAGCTGTCTTCGAGAGAACGATAAAAACAACGAAGAAATCGATGAAAAAGAATTCAGATGACAGCAAGATAGAGTCAGACAATCAAGACAAAAGAACGCAAAACATAGTAGAAAAATGCATAGACACAGAAAACGTGACACATATTATAGCGAATCAGAAGATGCAAGACGTGAGCATTGAACAGATGCTTACACATTCGTCTATTCTTCTTCGAGCTCTCTACGCTCAAGTAAAACAACATAAGAAAAAGAAAATGAAAAAAACTGATGACGTGCAAGTAACAGCAGTAAAATTTGAAGATTCTTCACTTGAAAAGTTGAATGCAATTCTGTATGCAGTGACGTGTTCAAAAACATGAGTGCTGATGAGCGATGAGATTTACGTTAAGACACTGCTTAATAATGATGCTGAAATCAACGTTATGTCTGAAACTCTTGTCGCAAGAACTCAGTTGTCTATGCGACGAGACATTTATCTAGATATGATAGAAGTCAGCGAAGCAAAGACTAACATCATTGAATGCTGCAACGACATGAAGATCAATATTGACGAAGCAAAATCAATGATTTCAATATTTATGATTGAAAGTGACGAGTACACTCTGATACTGAGCAGATCATATGAGCAAAAAACACGTCTATGCATCAACAATACTTCGAAAGAAACTTGTGAGATGACAGTCATTGATGATGATGAAAGAATGATGTTCTTTAAATCAATTCTAACGCACAATTCTGTCAATCAAGATGTGTTGAAAATATTTCTTAAGAAAGCGAAAGACTCTTTAAACGAGTAGATGAGTGCTTTGTCGAGAGCGTATCTGCGATGAGAAGTGTAAGCTCGAAGACTGTCGATTTAGCGCGCTTGAAAAGCTCTGAGACGTTCATCGAGATCAAAGAAGAAAAGAAAAAGAAAGATCGAAGCTTCGTTCAACGATTTTGCTCGAACGATAGCATGCGACATGCACAGATGTTATGATGTCGTTCGAACAGACTTGTGATGCGAATGACATGAAGATTTGACCTGAGTTCAATTCATCAGCATGAGAAGATAGATCATGTCAAAGTAGCGACAGCATACAAGAGAAAAGCTCAGAAGATTCGATCTGTGAATTCATCAGAGTCAAACAACTCAATATCAGAAGATTTGACAAACTGAAAACAAATTTTACTGACTCAGATCAAATTAAATATGACAGAGATGAAGTCAGAAAAGTATGATCATTGACTGTTTCTCAAATTCTTCAAAATTGCTTGAGAGTTCAGACTGACTTCAAAGCAAGCGAAGAGAATGATATGTGACGATGCTTTAACTCTGCAAGAGAAGAATTTACTACTGAAGATGTTGTTTAACAGAGAAGTGACAATGATCTGAAACTTCTCAGAAATGAAAAAGATAAAAGACATAGTCTCATCTTTGCAGAAAATTCGAACGATATTGCATGATACATAACAGACACTCGATTTCTCAGTTTCTAAGACACTTCATCAGATCATTATAGACATGCTCAAGAATTGAATAAAGCATGACATACTGAAATTTTGTCATGACTTGTATTGAAATTTCTGATTTTTGATCAAGAAAAAGTTCAATCAATATCACATGATCAATGCAGCGATGAATATGAACAAGATTATCATCAGAGACGTCAATCTGCTTTCAGACGTGAATGAATTCTTTGAAGAATTCGTTGATATGATTATGATCTTTCTGATAGATCTGTTTTCTGAATACAATCAAATTACGCTGACAAAAATATATTGAGATCTCACAGTGTTCATGACATATCTGAGATTATTGCGACAGCCGACGTTATCACAAGATATCATCAACTTCGTTGCTCAGTTTGTCAGAATCATAATCAAGATATTGAAGAATCTTCTTGAAATATGCAGATCTTTTCTCGATGATATTGAAGTAAAGAAATCGAAGACAATCTATGATAATGCAAAGATTGCTTCAGAAGTGCATCAGTTTGTGCTGAATCACATTAAGAATCTCGACTTCGTACTCTTGAACTTTGAACTCATTGATTGCATTATATCTGACGAAAAGTCGCAATTCTGCATGTCGAGCATAAAGATTATGAGATTTGTTTGTGACTTTCATGATCGCAGATCAGAAGATTTCAAAATTATCAAGATTCTAGAATGACATCTCTGTCATGATATCACATCTGCTCAAGCATTCATTGAAGTATGCGTGTATTATCGAGTGTGAATAGAGAATTTCGTCTTGATCGCAGCGTCAATATTTCCGCTCTTCAAAAAGAAGATCAAATTCATGTGAGAAAGAGAACAAGAGAAAGTCATGAACAAGCTGAAGCTGACATTCATCACTGCATCGATCATGAGAAGTCTGAACTACTCTGAGCAGACAGAAGAAATTGTTCTCATCATGAACGCAAGTCTTCAAGAATGAGAAGCGATGTTACAGCAGACAACATTGAATTCTAAGAATCAACATCTCATACAATATGAAAGTGAGCTATGAAATAAGTAAGAGACAAGATATAATGCTGAAAAGCGAGAATGCAAAGATCTGATGAAAACACTGAAGAAGATTTGTTACTGACTATACGACATGAAGTTCATTATTGAAATAGACGTCAACACTCTGATGACACAACTGAATCAATCTGCGTCAGACTTATCAGAAGCATTGATGACATGATGACTTGCTTGAATTTGCTTGTTTGATTTTGATGTTCATCACGTTTTCAATCGCAAGCATAGCGCACTCGATGAACTCTCGCGCAGACTCAGAGAATCTTCAGATGACGAAGATGAGACTCACGAGAAAGACATAAATGACTTCATTAATGCTCAGTTAAATTTCATTCATCTTTGCTCAGTCAGTATAGTTGTTAAAGAAGACATGTCAATATTGAAAGATTTATATTCAAAACATTTCAAGAAAATAGCTTGTTATTTAATCTTCTTATCGCGTTCATTCAAAATGTCAACAAAAGAATTTCGAAAATTCAAACATGAAGCGTTGAAATTCATAATTCAAGATAAACATTTGTTTAAAATATTCAACAAGACTGCTTCTGTGCAAAAAGTGATGAATCTTCAAGAAGAACGCAGTAATATTCTGCAGAAACTGCATGATGAAAGTGATCATCATGAAAGAGAGAGAACATATCAAAAGATGATCGACAGATATTGATGAAAGAAGATATGAAAGAATACATGCACATATGTAAAATTCTGTGAAGAATGTCAGTTGCAAACATCAAGACAAAAGAAGAAGACTTTGCATTCTACCTGAATTTCAAGAGTCTGAAAGAAGATTGAAATGAATGTCATTTACATGTTTTCAAGCGAAGAAAAACGCTATATTGTCTTGACAAGAAATGACTTCTGAAAATGAGTAGAAGAAAGAGCTTTGAAAGCAGCAACTTCGAAAGCGATAGCAAAATTTCTGTGAGAAGATGTGATTTGCAAACACGACTGTTCAAAGAGATTTGTCATGAACGAAGAATCAAAGAACAAAGAAATTGTAGAAACGCTGATTGAGAAATATAAGATAAAGCGAGTGATGATGTCAACTTATTATTTACAGACGAATGATCTTGTGTGGAGAAATCATACAGCTGTTGTGAATGTCTTGATCAAAATGACAGTCGATGAAAGCATGAGATGAGTCAGAAGCTTTGTCAGTGTGCTATGAGCAGACAGAATCATCATGAGAACTTTCATTGAAATGACTTCATATCGTGTCTTGTATGACTGCAATGTTGTTCTTTTTATAGAACTTGATGTTTCAATCTGACAAATACTTTCATGAGACAATGTTTGCACGACTGATGAGTTACTGACTCTTCATGCTCAACAACTCAAACGCAGAAACGAGAATTTGAAGAAGATCGCGTTGCATTTGAGAAGAATGAGAAAGATCGACAAAGATGTATGAGATGATCACAGACATGTTCATACTAGTTCAATTCTGAAGAATGATCTTGTACTGCTGCATGATATCAAATTGAACATCATGCATACGCTGAAATTGACATGAAAATGACTGAGATTTTTTTAAGTAGTGAAGATAATCACTGAAAAAGAGTGATATAAAATTGCAGAGCTTGACGAAGCAATCTTGAAAGAAACAATTGCAGAAAATAGATTGAAGAAGCGTGTGAATCAAGCATCGAAAAGTGAGATCAGCAATGAACAGAAGAATGAAGATCAGAATCTATCGATGACAACGCTCATTGAGAAAATCATGTCAGAAATTACGATCAATGTTTCGATTAAAGATTCGAATGCGTCGCTGAATTTTATTCACTATTAACTGAAAGTTTCTGTGAACTTGAAAAGAGTGACTGTTGCTGAGACTTCTGTTGAATTGAAATAAGATTGTTTACACTCAAGAGTGCAGCTTCGATAGCACTGTCTTGTACAGCGTCACTCATATTAGCTCTTTTTCTGTCGAGTCGTCAAGAAGCGAAGTTAATGCAAGAAAATCATGAGTTGTTAAGAATGTCATAAAGTTGCTTCGAGTTGCTTAAGCATATGAAAAGAAGAATGAGAATGAAGATGCAGACGTCTGCAATGTCAGTACTGAATTACTTCAATACTGAAGATTGAAAGTTTCAAAATGTTTTAGTCTCGAATGAACAAAGCGAAACTTTAATCAATTCGCAGAGTACGCGTTAAAGTTCACTGCGTAATGATTAGAGCTAAAGCTTAGAGCAAGAATCAAAATCAATCGATGATTGTATATCAGAAAATATATCAAGATTGAAGATCAAGAATATATCAAGATTGACTTAAATGATACACGACAAGACAACATGACGCTACATCAAGTCGATTTAACTTATATGATGCGCAGCAGATAGCATAGAAAAATAGTCAATCAGTCAGCTGAGAGATTTGTTACTAATATCAAGTCATCAACATCTTCTCAGCTATGACAAGCGCAAGTCGCAGAAGAATTATTTGCAAAACTGCAAGCAATTTCTACTAGCGCTGAGCTCTAGAAGACTCAGCACGTATTTTCTATCTTTCAACATAGTTATCATCTTTGTTATTTGAACTCGCACTAAAACGTCTAAAAATCTCACGTATTTCATCATTTTTGTTATTTGAACTCACACTAGAACGACTAAACATCTCATGTAACTCTTCATTCAACATTTGTTTTCTCAAACATTAAAAACTCATGTCAAAGCTTTCGTCAACGAAAACTCTTACACATTTTCTCAGAAGAATCTCATTTGAATTCTTTAACTATCTTTACTTTCATCATTTCAATGACACTCACTAAAGCAAGCTCTGTGATAACGCTGCATCATCTGAGATACTTCATAAATGATCAAAAAGAACTAGTCAATTACTTAAACTCTCTGCGCATAGAACAAGAACAACAGACAGCAATTCATCAATTTCGAAATCAGATTATGCAATTACACGTCAATGTAAAGAATTTGATGTACAGCTTCGTGAAATTTCTTAATAACAACTCACTTTATTCAAAAATGACTAACGAGAAAGAAGAATGAAAGATGATGAATATTGAGCATGAGAGAATTGAAAAAGAAAGAAGAGATATAGCTGAGACAAAAAGAATCATGATGAACAGATGAGACTTGAAGCTACTGAATCTTTGAATTTCAAAGAAAGATTCTTCATTGTATTCAATAAAAAGAGAAGCAATGAATAAAATGCATGCAATCATCACAAGAATTCAGAATAAGCATTTGATCAGAGTGATGATGAAGCAGATAATATATCATAGAGTGATGCAGACAATTGTCAGCAGAGATCAAGTTTTGATCTTCTCATTCTCACAATTCACAGACTTCAACAAATTGATCACAAATCAGATTGAAGTTATGTTAATAAACAAGAAGCTAGATCACATGAACTGAAGATGAGTAAAGTCTGACTTGCTATGTGAGCGTATCAGCGACATGATCTTGAAAACAGATCATGTCGAGACTGTTTTTAACTCATCAGCAGTCTTGCAGTTTGATTTTGAAAGAAGATCAAGATCATCGATACTGTTGTTGCAATCAAGACGCTCGTCAATAGTGTTGAAGAATGAAGACTCACACTTCATGTTGACTGCAAGCAATGTAGTAATGATCTCAGATCTTAATTCATCAATGTCAACGATGCAAAGTCTGATGATAAGATCTCATCAATCATCAAGAGTTGTCACATTAATCTCTTTTGACACGATCACTTCGTTCACGTCGTTAAATTCTTCAAGAACATCACGCGTACATCTTCTTATGTTTTCTCATTTTCTTATCTTGATCGCTTCGACGTTCTCGAAGCTAGCAGAATATGATGAGTAAAGACTTGCTCTTTCGCTAGATGTAATCATGATTAACGAAAAGATTCTTCTACAATACAGCTTAGAAACAGAAATGAGTGATACTGCAAGTGTCTGCAAGAAAGCTATCATTGTTACAGCGATAGAAAGCGTACAATCGAAAGTTCAATGATCACGTTATCAAATCATCGAAAATATCTGAAAGATGAAAGAGAGTAGAGCATGCTCTTGCATATGAATGTCTCATACATGAAAGCAGAGACTCGATTATCTTGATTCAATATCTTTGATCACGACAATGAAGTTGCTGAGAAAATATTGCTTTGAAACTAAGAATGAAGAAACGTTTGTATGTCATTCACATCTTCAGAAGCTAAGAAATAAACTCAAGCTACTGACGAATGAGCTGTCGTTTGAAATACTTATTGATCATATAAATATCATATACGACTATAGATTTCAACTAGATTTCGTGAAAATCAATGTCACTTTTGCAGACTGATTTCATCGAGATAGTCATCTTTTTCGCTTCACTGACTCACTACAACTATTTCAACTACGATTGCATAGATCACAAAACTACAAGATTGATATGTTTCTGATTTATAACATGTTCATAGAAAAGATCAAGTATCAGAAGTGAAAGAAAAACAATGCAATAATGTTATCAAATGTGTTTGATTGAATATTGAATGACAATACATGAGTCTTGATAAGAGAGAAACTAAACATGTACTTATGACATCAGAGAGATGACTTAAATCTTACAAATCACGACTGATTGAGAACGACTATGTACATTACGTTGCAACAACTAGTACGTCAAAATATAGTGTACTATCTCATTACTGTGACTCTTCAATCAAATCACGAAATCGATCTTCTGACTTTCTCATATTTCATGAAGATCACTTTCAAGAACGATTCAAAACTCATAAAACATGTGAATCTGAATGTCAATGATTTGATGAGTGATAGAGAACAAAGTCGAATTCAGAGCACAGCAGTGTTTGCAGACGAATCGATTGATAAAGACAATGAATTCATTCTTAATCTACATCTTCGCATGAAAAAATGATGAAAAGAAGCGATCAAGCGAAATCTAGCAACGAATGAGTATACTCACTGCGTAGTACTCAAGATGTTCAATGAGAATGATTCGCGAAAATCAGATCTGAAATGAGTGAATCAGTCTTGCTTCGCAGACAGTGTTTATTTCTGAATGTCACATCTACCACATGATAATAGAGATAAATCTGATGAACAACGCATTGCAATGCTCATTTATCACACAGCGATCTTCAAAGATGAAGTCAACATGAAAATTGCAAAATGTGAAACTAAGAATGAAGTGATCATCGCACTACAAGATCAAAGACTCATTGACGCGATCTCTTCTGAACTAGAAAACGATAAACAAGAGAGAGTATCGTTTTATCATTCTGTCATCGTGAAAATTCGAGAAGTATGTTCAACTTCGAACGTGCTAATAGATCTTCAAAGCTGAAATTCGATGAAAATGTTGAAAGAGAGAAGTCTTTTGTTTGATCAGAATCTGAAGCAAGTAAAAGAGTTTGTTGAATTTCATCGAAAATCTGCATTGAATCAGATGAGAAGAGCTCACGAAAGAATGAAAGAGACAGAGATTGCAGTCTATGAATCTAAATTCTATTTCTACTGCGTCAAGAATGATATTAAGTCGATGAAAGACAATAAATGAAAGCATTCAAAAGCAATTGCTCGAACGTTAATGATAGATTGTATTCTTTCTGTATTCTTGAGCGTTGATGAATAGATTGTTTTCTTGCTGTTTTCTTTCTGTTTTCTTCTTGATTCTTTCTGTAGTGATCAAGAAATGATCACTAATTAGATGAGAAATGAATGTCGTGAGACTACTTGCATCATTCTCATGAGATAGTTAGTAAGAAGAAAGAGATCGAGATCTGAGTCAATGATAGAAGAGTCAAAGAGCGTTTCTCGAGTGTACATATAGATGTCATTGCGACTTGTAGATAGAGAGAAGACACACGTTATACAGTATCTTTCTACTAGCACGATCATTGCACATGTTCATTGTTTGCTTTCTTTGTTGCTTTGATACAACTTTCTATATTGCATCTGTACTCTATTTCTTGACAATGTGACTATCTTTGAATGTTGAATCAAATTCAAAGAGTTTCAAGATAAATTTAGCAGAAAACTTTCTATATGATTGAAGTGAGAGTGAAAAGATTGAGACTAGTAGACAAGATGATATGTATACAGATTTCTGAGCGCGACTTAGCTTAGAAACTAGACTTTTTTCGTGAACAGCAAGATTTCTTCATTTATATTGATGATATCACTGTCGTAGATGTTCATGATATGCAAAGTAAAAAGTTTCTTATTTGAGCATTCTTTAGTAATTTTACTTGAATATTGCAACTTACAATAGTAGCACAACTTTCACTTGTTGCAGATTTTCTTGATTTCAGAAACAATCAAAGTCTTATCTTGAACGATAATAATGACAAAGCTTAAATTCATTGATTCATCAAGAAACGAGAAAGAAAGAAACAAAGATACTGTCAAAACAACAGTCACAAAAATGATGATCTTTGAACTCAAAGAATTACTAGTTGATGCATAGATGCTCTTGACTTTGATGAACAAGATGATGACAAAGATGAAGCAAGATTAATGATGCTTAAGCTGCTGAAACTCTTCGTCAATGTTAAAGAATGCTTGAATTCATTAATGAAAGATGAATGATCGAGTTTCATCAAGATTTTATCAGAAGAAAACAATGACTTGAGTGAAATAATTGACATTGCACTTCAGACAGTCAATCAATGAGAAATCTTTTATCAAAGAATATTCTTTCTTTTGATAGAAAAGATTGTAGTAGTCAACAAAGCTATTTATGTCTTGCTTCAGAATTTCGCGAAGATATAAATGAGCATCTTTTATCTTGAAAGAATTGTCGCAGTAATGACACAACTTGTATCATCAATCTGCAAAGATGAAAATGATACAAAGATCATTGATTCAATATTGACTCATTAGATTGTAAGTCTTCTTATTTATGATGAGTCGTGACTCGACATAAATGATCTTAACTCAATGAGAGAGATAATGATCATCGTTCATGTTCATGCGTTGTATCAGACTTTGCTCTCATGCATTCAATCAATCTTCGTTCTTCTTATATTCAAATATGTCAAGAAGCTTCTTGAATCTAGAAGTGATGAAGACAGCGACAAAGTTTGCAAAAAGATGAATGATGAAGAGAGATTGATTGTTCAAGATTTGTACAACGATTTGAGTTATCATCATGAAAGACTGAGAATTCAATTCTATATAAACTAAAGAACTAAAAATGATGAACAAAGATGAAGTGATGATATCATGTTGTTGAACTTGATTTTGAAGCTCTTGCATTACATGAAAGATCTCAACTGAATTTTCAATCATACTTTGAGTGAACTGTTCAACAGCGCGCTCATCGTCAATCAAAAGATTGTGAGATGACTTCATTTGAGCAAAAGAGTAACTAGATGAGATTTCAATATATGAAAACGTTGCAGAAAGTGTAGATCTTTCATAATGTCAAAAACTGAGCTAGACTAAAGATACTATCAATATAAAAGACTGATATTATTATTACTTTGATAGAATCTAAATACAAGACAATACATCAGATAATGTATAAGATGAAAGACAAAGAGCAAAAGAAAAGAATGAAAGCTTGACTTCTATATACATGAATCAAGCAGAATCAAGACTAAACAATAGTTCTATTGACTTAAGATTGCAAAAGTTCATGCATATGACTGAGATGATTGAAACAGAATTGCTGAAACTAAATTAAAATGATGATGATTAGATTGATGACTTGATTCATTGAATTGCAAAACAGATTCAATGAATTGAAATTATTTAAAATATCAACAATTTATGTTTTAAATTGAGTTGATGATCTGACATCATGATAATGACTTTGATCAGAAAGTCATTATGTAGAAATAATTTCACTTCATCTTTGTCTATTCAAGTATTTCTTTCATTCACTTTTGTTTCAGCTGCAAAAATGTTTTGTGCAGCTTTGATTTTCAATCTCTTTTGAATATCAAGTTGTTGCAAATTCAACGCATCATCATCTCAATAACTTCATCTGATTTTCAAGAATTCATGTTCATTATTGACTTTTGTATCAACTTTCATAGATAAATATCTATCAACACTGTGTTTATTTCTATTTATAGAGTCTCTGTTAATGTTGCATGATAGACGTTGATAATTTATCACAATGCTCTTTCTTGTATTGATCTCAGCTTGATGTTCAGATCTTTTCAATAATTTTTCATTCTCTGTGACATGTATCATATGATGACTTCGTGACTAAGCAGAGAGCGCATCATCACGAAGTATATTTGTTTTTTCGCTATCATTGATGAGTTTCAAGTAAACTCAATGATTGTCTGCATGATTTTTTGTCTAATTACTAGTTTTGCTTCGACATGATACATGTAAGTTGCTCATTTCAGCTTGAAGTTCAGTTGAATTTTTAAAATTCTGATATTTGATTTCAAGTCAATCTGATATTTCATCACTATTACATCAATGTTCATATTGAATCACTTAAAGATTCTTGTAAAGTGAATTAACTTATGCTTTGTTTTTGAAAACTTGATGTCGTGCGTTTTTGATCACTGTTTGCATCTATCATAGATTTCGCTAGACTGATCATCAAGTCAAGTTTCAAATTGACATTTTGAACTCAAATCAAGATCGAGTTGAGTTGCTCACATTTTCAACTTGACTCAAGTCGAGTTGCTCATGTTTTTAACTTGACGTGACTTGACTCGACTGAGAATTGAATCAATTCAACTCGACTCGTCAAGAATTCAAGCTTGACATCAAGAGAACTAAATATAGAAATCTTTTCGATTTTTGACTTTTGCATTATCTTTTTGCATTATCTTTTAATAGAGAGTCATGAAGAAAAACATGAAGATCATTTGATAGAGAATCATGACGAGAAACATGAAGAGAAACATGAAGAGAAACATGAAGAGAAAACATGAAGATCATTTGACTTTGATAGAAAGTCATTATTGCGAGCATGCATCTCTGTTACTTCTGATTAGTCTGATTAGCCTAACATAAACTAGTATAGAGCTGTGAATAGAGCTGTTGTTGACACGCTAGCGACCTAGCGTGCCTTCGTGAGTAAAACTCACGTCGTGTTGCATCTTCTTTCTACTTCAGCTTTGAACTTCTAGTTAGAATACACTCATATGATTCGCTCTATGCAGATTCATAATATTAGTTCAAAGCTCATCAATCTTGCTATCAACGTGTAAATGATATAAAAACAAGCTACATCACTCAAACTCAAATCAGAATCGAAATTCAAAAATCGAGCTCAGAAGACTCGTTAGAAATCAAGAAATTTCTAGAACAGAACAGAAGAACATGAACACGTTACTCTAGATTAACTCTTTACTGAGCTTGTTGTCAGAACAGAAGAACAGAAGAACATGAACGTGTTGTTCTAGAACTGAAATCAGAAATTTCAGTTGAATCTCGATCAGCAATTTTCTATTCACACAATGACTAGAAGCACAGAATTAGAATCAGAATCAGTGAGCATTGCTCGCTATGAACTTTGAAATGCTAGAAGAGAATCACTTCTATCACAGAATCGAACAGCATCAGAAGAAGAGAACACGAACGCGTTGCTCTTCAATCATGAAATGATCAAGATCAGCATTAGCACTGAACTGAATGCTTGAATAAGCACTCATGAGACAGACGATCTCGTTGTCTTTATCAAGTACATGTATCAACAGCATGACATCGAAATCGAGACTCACAATGACATGATTCAGATGTTGAATGATGTCAACAAGATTAACATCGAGTTGAAAGCTACGCAGACAACGTTGAATGCTGTTTGAACGCGTCTACAGAAAGAGATGAAGAAAAAAAACGTGATTATACATCATTTAGAAGTAATATCAAGTTGACTAAGCACTTTGATTCCGAAAGATCGATTCTCGAAGTCGATCAAGCTATCTGATTCATCTCTGTTTGAAGATTCGAGACAGAATGTGAATAATTGATTGTCTTGAATGCGAAACAAGCTGAAGATGAACAAGAATCATTTTTCTATCGAAGAAATAAAGATTGCATATGTGAAAAGTCGAGTCAGTGAAATGATGATTAAACACATAGCATCTCGAATGAGAAACATGATCACGAACTCATTTCTTGAAGCAGAAAAGATACTGTCAATCATAAATAAGATGTATGATGATCTCAATCGACATCACACGACTCAATGACAGTTCTTGAAGCTGTATCAAAACAAGATCTTCTTTCATGAATTTTGAATGAAATTTCAGAGACTTAATGTGAAACTAAAGTACAATAACGAAATTCTACTAGATGATCTTCAGTATAAGATTAACTTAGATCTTCAGCGAGTCATGATCAACGAACGAACTATGAATTTGAACGAATTCGTTGACATTTGCATGCAAGTTGACGTTCGATTGACGAAATTGAATGCTTGATCAATTCTCAAGACATCAACTACTCAAGTCGCTCGCTTTACTGCTAGCATCTCGACGACGATCACTACTGCGATCTCAGCTTCAATCTCTGCATGAAAGAAACTCAGAATATTGAACGTTGATTTTGCTAGAAAGAAGTTGTTTAAGAAAGAACTTTGCTTCAAATGCAAGAAGTCAGAACATAGAGCATGTGACTGTCTTGAGTCAGCTCAGATGCACGAAATCGCAGCGAATTCGAAAAACGATCTGCTTTCGTCAAAGTAGTGACTGAGAGCGACATGCTCATATCTTGCTTCATCAATATGCTTGATGATTCATTTGATTTCAAGTCGTTTATTGTTGACATCATCTTGAATAGTTTAGAAAAAATATTTCGATTCTTTGCTCTGATAGACATCAAAGTCACTGACATGATGTTCATAGATGATTTATTGATTTCAGAGCTATGTGAACGCTTTGATATTCAGTCAATTTCACTGTTCAAATCGAAGTCGATTCATTCATATGATGAAATTCTCGATCGAAGATCTATTACACATGCTCTGTATATCTCAGTCACTATACAAGAACATAAGAATGAAATAATGTCTCTATTAATAACTCGTCTAAATCAGCACAAGATAATCATTGACAATTTCTGATTGAAAAGAAATCAAATTTTGATAGATTCTGCAAACGATTGATTGATATCTTCATCAAATATTCAAATCTCGAAACTTATTGTTTCAAAAGCAAGCAGTCAATCAGCATTTCATAGACTTGAATCAAGCGAGATCTGTGAAATGAAACGAAAGAACTTGAAGTCTATGTCAACGATCATCTTAAAGCGAACTACAAATTCAAAATCAGTGAATCGATTCATTGAATCAGCTCTCATACGAAAGCAAAGCACTCAAGTTGATCTCGATCAACATGAATTCATTCAGTCATCGAAGAAGAGAGAGTTCGTCAATATTATCATGATCGAAGTCGCTGCTTATTGAACTCTAGTCAAGAAGAACGATGTCAAGATCTTTACATTGATCATTAGTGAAATCAACAAAATGCTTAGCTTAATCAAAGATTCAGCGAAACTGAATGAAATAACTTTTGTCATGTTATTAAAGAAACTGAAGAAGAAGCTTTCAATAGTCTATCATGACTTTCTGAACGTTTTTGATAGAGAAAAGGCAACTCAGTTGCCTTCGCATCGATCATATGAGAATCAATCTTCTAGAAGTCGATTGTATCTCATGTCGAGTCACAAGTTGCAGAAGATCAAGAAGTATCTAGAAGAGAACTTGAAGAAGAAGTTTATTACATTCAGCAAAGCTTCATTCGCTTCGTCAATACTATTCATCGAAAAGAAAGATGATAGTCTTTGCTTTTGCGTGAATTATCGAAAACTGAATGCTCTGATCAAAAGAAATCGTTATTCAATACTCTTGATAGATGAAGTACTCGCTCGAATTCAAGACAGTAAATATCTGACTCGATTTAACATTATCATCACGTTCAATAAGCTTCACATAAGCACTGAAAGTGAGAATCTAATCACATTTGTCACTTTCTTTGATGTTTATAAATATAGAGTAATGCTCTTTGAATTAATCAACGAATTGACATTCTTTCAGCACTATATCAACGACATGTTGTTCAACTGTCTGCATAAATTCTGTCAGATCTATCTGAATGACATTCTCATCTACAGTAAGATCTTGAAGAAACATAGAACTCATGTGAAGAAGATGCTAGACAAGCTTCATGAAGTCGATCTGCAGATAAACATTGACAAGTGCGAATTCGAGATTCAGAAGATCTCGTTTCTAGAACTATTAATATTCATCAATGATCTACGAATGAACTCTCGAAAAGTAGATGTGATTCGAAGCTGAGAAGTGCTTCGATCGTTGACTCATGTACAGATCTTCATTGACTTCTGCAATTTCTATCGACGATTCATAAAAAACTTCTCGAAGATCACTCAATCTATGATAAAGCTGACTCGAAAAAATCATTCATTTGAATGAACAGAGATCTGTCAGACGATCTTTGAGAAACTGAAGCAACAGATGATGACAGCTTTCGTTCTGAAGCATTTCAATTCAATCAGAGAAGCTATTCTGAAAACGAACTTCTTGAACTATGTCAACGACGAAGTATTGTCTCAGTATGACGATGAAGACATTCTACATTCAATAATCTTCTACAGCAAGAACATGATTTCTGCAGAATGCAATTACGAGATCTACGACAAAAAGCTTTTGACTATTATTCGATGCTTGAAGCACTGACGCTTCAAATTAAAATGTACTGATATTTCGATCAAGATCTTCATCGATCATCTGAATTTGAAGTACTTCATGATCATCAAGAAACTGATCAGACGACAGACTAGATGAGCTGAGAAGTTATTCGAATATAACTTCAAGATCATATATTAGTCAGAAAAGCAGAATCTGAAAGCAGACGCGCTGATCAGAATGTCAGACGTCAAGTCAGTTGAATCAAATGATGATCGAAAGCTATATCAGCATCAAATGCTATTGTCAGCAAGCACATTTGAACTGCAATCAATAAAAGATGATCAAGATCTGACTCAGATCTTGCTTATATTTGACTCAGATTTGAAACAGAAATCGAAAGCTAACGAGAATTCAATCGAAGAGATGATTTTCATTCAGAATCGAATTATAGTCGAAAATTGAACGAATCAACAATGTATCAATATTTGAACAATCATAGAACAGAACAGAAGAACTTGGCAAGATATGAGCTTAGACAATTGCAGAGTACTGAACGAAGTACTCTGAAAGAATGATAGACTGTAAGTCTCTCAGTCAATGATCATTCAATTGATAAGAAAAGCACATGATCTTTCGATCAATGATCACTCTGACATGAATCGAACGTTAGACTTGTTCAGACGATCATATTGCTGATTGAAGATGAGAACGACAATCAAACGCTACATTCGAAACTGTTACGTTTGTCGTAGGTCAAAAGCATCAAGAGATGAAATCAATGAACTATTGAAGTCATTGTCTATATCTGAACAACGATGACAAGACATATCATTGAATTTCATTATTGATTTATCAGAAAGTGATGAAAGCAACGCGATTCTGACAGTGATAGATCGATTATCTAAAGAACGTCACTATATACTCTGTTGATCAGATGACGAAGAAACTTTCGCTGAACAAACAGTTAAGCTGCTGCTGATATGAGTCTTCAGAATTCATGAGCTATCAAGATCAATAGTGTTCGATAGAGATTCACAATTCATATTGATTGTCTGAAAGTCTCTATGTCTGAGACTCAACATTAAGATGAAACTATTCATTGACTATCACTCACAGATTGACGATCAAATGAAAAGAGCAAATCAGAATGTAGAACAATATCTACGAAGTTACTACTCATACATGTAAGATGACTGATTCACTTGACTATCTATGACTGAATTCGTTGATAACAATGCTATTTCGTCGTCAATTGAACAATCAACGTTCTTTCTGAACAAGAGCTTTCACTCTTATATGAGCTTCGATTTGAATTCAACTAAATATGAGATCATTCGAGTTAGAATTCAAGCGAGCAAAGCAGAAAATATATTTGAACACATGAAATGATCATTAGCGTTGATCAAGCAGACATTAGCAAGAGTCAGAGTCATAATAAAGAAACAGATTGACAAGCATCGAAAGAAAATGATTTACAAGATAAATGACATGATGTTTCTGAATTCTAGAAACATTATGATCGCAAGATCATCAAAGAAGCTGAATGATAAGATGCTAAAATCTTTCAAGATTCTGACTGAGATCAAACATGCATATCGACTGAAACTGTCATCGACAATGAAGATTCATTCAGAGTTCATCTCAAATCTGCTACGATTGAATTCAAAAGATCTTCTTGAAGAACAATGAAATGAGTCGTCTGATTCTATAGTGATAGATGACGAAGATGAATGAAAAGTGAAGAACATACTGAACTTCAGACATTACGAACGAGACAAACAACTGCAATATCGTGTCAATTGAAAAGACTATGACGTCGATCTACATTGATACAATGTTGATGAAAATGAGTTTGAAGACTGCTCAAAGATCATAAATGACTTTCATCAGAAGTATTCAAACAAGTCAAGTTAGAAATCGACTCAACAAGAATTGATCGATCGAACTGCAGCAATGAGAACATTGCTAGATGAAGAGAGAGAGTAATATTACAAGCATGCATCTCTGTTACTTCTGATTAGTCTGATTAGTCTAACATAGACTAGTATAGAGCTGTGAGTAGAACTGTTGTTGACACGCTAGCGATCTAGCGTGTCTTCGTGAGTAAAACTCACGTCATGTTGCATCTTCTTTCTACTTCAGCTTTGAACTTCTAGTTAGAATACACTCATATGATTCGCTCTATGCAGACTCATAACAGTCATGACGAAGAAACATGATAGAAAGTCATGAAGAAGATCATGAAGACTGTTCAATCAAGCTATTTACATCTATTTAATATTTTGTCGAGTCGAGTTGAGTTTTTGAGTTGAGTTATCGAGTCAAGCTTCTCAACTCAACTTGAGTGCTTGAGTTTAACTTCTCAATTCAACTCAACACTTTTTTAAAAAAATTTCAACTCGACTCAACACTTTTTAAGTCGAGTACTCAATTTGAACTCAAATACTCAACTTGATGCGATCAGTCTAGATTTCACTAAAAACTCTGCAGTTACGCTTCGTGAATTTATTGAAAATATGTTGCATACGTTGCATGCAACATACATAAAACATGATTTTTATGTTGATTTCTCTTTTAGCAAGAGATAGTTTCTTGCAGTAGATTTACAGTTCAAGATGAGCAAAATCTTTCACTGCTCAAATTTTGACAGTTTACTTCTTAAGCATGAGTTGCAGACGTTTCATCAGTGATACACATGTATATCACAGTCGATTTCTTCTTTAATTACATTGACACACACTACTGTTTTTTCAAGTTATACAGATAATATCTTTAACTAAAGATTGACTTTATCATCAAGACATTTAAGAGTCAGAACTCAGTGAAAAGATGAAATTCTTGAGATTGACAATTGTTATCATTGTATATCACATCTTGCAGACACTTGCTTCGTTTGTAAAACATGTGATTCATCTGTTTTGCATTATCTGTAGAGATTTTTCTCATGCAGATCAATCATGTTTTGCAAAAATGTTCATATGCTACACTTTTAATCAGACAACGTAGTTTGATCATTCTTTATTAACTTGCTTATGTTTCTTTTCTTTTAATGAAATTTTCTCGTCAGCGTATCATTTATGTATAGAATGTCTGTGTCTGAACATCTGTTAAACGATATTAACGAGATTCTTGTGTTTGCTCGTGTTGAACTTAACAAGACTCGTGAGTTGCTCATGTCATAGTAACAAACACGCAGTCTTAACAAGATCTATACATAGTTAGCACGTAGATTTAAAGAGTGTTCATCATTCAAGTTCTTTCTGCTAATCACTTTCAACAGATCAAACACAAGAGTGTTCTGTCTCAGTTCTTGTTATCATGATGACAAGATGCTGAATCGAATGATTTTCATAAGCGATTTTCCTCGTAGTTCTGCGTTCTATTTAACTTTCTCATCTGCGTGCAGATTGCTTTGTAGCATGCGCATTGAGATTATTGAAGTCTGCACGATCGCGAAAACTCTGCACGCGATCAACGCACAGCGCTTCATCATCACGCAGCGTCTCAATGTCGTTCAAACTTTTGATAATCTCTAGACTCTACTGTAGCTAGACAGTAGATTCGTAGTCAGCATCGCGTACAGATGAATTTCATCGCTGACTTACGTTCAACTATTGATTTTAGTTTAACATTTGAATTAATTCTTGATAGCTTTTTTAAGTCTGTATTTTATTGCAATTGAATCACAATATTGAGTAATCTGACTTCATCATCACAATAAGCTAATATGAACCGAGCTAGCCAGGTGCTGGCGCAAGGCCTTCCTTCAGACGTGCCTAGAACATACGCTGCCCTGGCAGAACGGGGCGATGTCCCTCTCTCTACCCTCTATCATCGTGTACACGGACGACGCTCGAAAGAACAGAAGGCTCAAAGCCAATAGTATCTTAGAGGCTCTTATGTCGCTGCATAATCTGATCAAACAGGATGCTCACGCGCTTGATGAGACGAGCAAACAGCGCCTACAGAGGCACCAACAGAAGCTCGCCAATGCCGCCCAAACATCCTTCTCCGAACATGCCCTTCTTCAGGATCAAAATCGATTCTTGACTAGAATGAACAACGAAGCCTAAGTTCGTCGATCGACCAAGTCAGTGGTACTAGGGAAGGCGAAGGTGATGAGCTATGAGGACATCGAGGAGGCACGAGCGAAGCGTGCTGCGAAAGCACAAGCTGCCGCAGGCAAGGGAAAACGTGGTCGGAAGCGCAAGAGTCCTGCAGAAGAGGCAGGTGCGCCAGAGTCAGCGAAGGCCAAAATGGCGCGGATGGGCGAAGCACAGGTTACGGAGGATGAGATTGTAGCACTGGGGATGGAGGATCGGTGCTCGGTTAGTTGTTTATAAACCACCACACACTAGACTGGGTACGGATTCGTATTTTGGTCCAGTGGTAAATCCAACTCGGTTCTTCAGTTCGGATCGTTTTCTTGAGGCAGGCTCGCGCGGGTTTCGAATACAGTAGAGAGTTGGCCTTGTCCTTGACTCATCGTGAGCTTCACCCATGGTCGCATGAAGCGCCAGTAAATAGTTGGGACTTGAGAACAAGCAGATCATATACACAGTAATTCATCTCAGATTTGAAGTGATAACTTGTAACAAAGCGTCCAAGCACCCAAGCAGATTCACGTCAGTTCTCAAGCCCCTCTACCTCCAATCTTTCTAAGCCCGCCTTTAATCAGGACGAAGGCCCTTGCCAGGGCGCCCTCGTCCAGTCTTCAAAATCGTTGTCGCCCCCGTCATCGTGCCAATCTTCGTCGAACCAATCTTCATCGAAGTAGTCGCAAGGAGAAGGGACGTAATTTCACTTATTCAAAGCTCTATTCTGATCTTCGATCCACGAAGTCACCGTCCTATCTCGATCGTGAGGCTGATACTCTGATTTCTGAGATGCCGCGATGCGCTTCTTGATTTCTTCATTGATCAGGTCTCGCCAACCATCGACTCGTTTTCAGAACCTATCCCGCAGCTCAGAAAGGCACATGACATCATCAACACAGTATAAAATAATTTCTTCCGGGATCGAGCGCTGGTTGAAAATCTCATACGAACCGCCATGTTCAGCCTTGAACAATCTCTCCTCTTTCTTCTTCGCTGCCTTTCAGTTCGCTAGATCAATACCATGAAGCGATATGAGCACAGTTTTCTCAACACACTTGGCCAGGCCGCTCAAGAACTTCCTGAATTCAGTGATTCTTCTCGTAGCACTCTTCATAAGCTGGACATTCTTCACCTTCTGCAAAGTCACGTCGAAATGCGCAAACAAGACATCTGAATCGTTGCGAACGTTGAAGAAGATCTTTGAGATCTTGTCGTTCTGAAGGATATTCTTCAGCGTCTTTCTTTTTACGCCGGCTGTATTGAACGCTTGTGCGCTCAGCAAATGCACATCGAAGATGCAGACGCGTATGGTCGGGATTCCCGTATCGATCATAAGGGTGAGGATGGAAAGAGAGCTCTCACGGCAGAGGTCTACGCCTTCGAGATCGATGTACATGGTTGGCGGGTATGGGACTGATGGTGCGTGGCGGAAGACGAGCCAGTCGACCAAATCATCGATTTGCTCCGTCGTTTTGATAATCTCTATCTTGATGCCCCTCATATTCAGTTTAGGGGATAAATTATGAAAATGGTAAGAGAGCGGATTCTCGCCGATGGTGGACTGCAGTACAGAGAGGACGTCAACGCGGTCTCTCACATGCTGCGAGCCGCTTGCAGTTCGTCGCACGCGTTCAGGAGTCGCAGGCGGGTGCCGGATGGATTCCGCGTGTCGTGCGAATATGACTTGCTCTCATTGATTCACGGTTCAATTCTTAATTTCTTATGCTTTTCAGTTCATTGTAATCGAAGCAGAGCAGCTTCAGGTGTTAATTTCGATCGTTGAAGAGCTAGTCAGTGAGAAATTCCATGAGCTCGTAGTGTTGCGTTGAGAGTTCTGCGAGTTCAAATCGATTCCGATGTTCTTTTTCAGCTTTCTTCAGATGGTTTTGGGCTTCGATCGTAACTGACGTAACAGTATCCTAGCTGCTCGAGGGGTAATTGATAAAGGCCTTCCTGATCTGGGTTTATTGACTTCGAAGCCTTCCTAAAACTTCATTTATGGCGGTGCGGGGAACGTTCAAATTTCGACTGATTTGGGTGGATGTAGCTCCTAGCTCAGCTTGCCCCGTAATTTTCCCTTTAGTCAACAAATCGAGCTCCTTTCTGAGGGTCTTATTACCAGATATTGTAGCTAACGGAGCCCTTCTGAGCATGGTGAATGTGGTTGAAGAAGGTTGATTGTTTTGAAGGTACTGTACGCGATTTTACGTGTTTTCGCTTAAGTGACCGTGAATTTTTGCAGGGTACTGTAAGATATGGTTCAATTCAATCCCCCAGGATCAGCAGGCCCCTCTATCTACCCAGCCCAGCCCAGCCCAGCCCAGCCCAGCGACTGCTCCACCCGCCATGCAATGTTGCTCATACAAAAAGGGGTGGCTGAGTGCACTCTAGAAACCCTTTCCCACAACCGTGACGCCAGAGACACTTATTCCCGACTGATAACGTGACGTCTCTCATAGGTTTCTTTATCCACATGACCATGACCGTTGTTCGCCGAGGGAATGCAATCGCAGCGCTGTGCTGGGTGACATAGGAAAAAGGGATTGAGCGGTTTATAGGATTGTTACGGCTACCTCGTAGGTTGAAGGACGAGTGGAGTTCTGGCTGGTCCGCCGTCTTGGGCTTGGGTCAGTTTCTTTGGACCATCTGGTGACGGTTGAAATTAACAAGCCAGTCAAGAATGATGATGATCATGTATCTAGCAGTGCACTTACATTCTAACCTTTCTGTCGTCGCCTGCAGAAGCAAACATACATGGATCTGCAGGGTTCCAAGCAACAGCGTTGACGCAGCCGGTGGAGTGGCCTTCGAGAGTCTCGATCAGGGTTCCATTCTCTTTGTGCCATATATAGACTTTGGAATCTGAGGGGCGAATTAGCATATCCCACCTCTATATGCTGGACCGTGTACTACCTTCACTGCCACTAATTATGAGATTCTCATCAGCGCCTCCGAACGAGCTCCGTATCACAAAACTTTCTTGTTTCTGTCCAAGGAACCTCCTGACTATCTCGGCAGTCTCGATATCAATCAATTGAACTTCGTTATCAGCCATATTAATAAGCATATATCTTGAATCTCGGCTAATGTTAACACAAGTCATCTTGGTCTTTAGCAGAATGCTGTATTCTTCTTCCCGGGTCACAAAGTTGTAGACAAAGATTTGTTTTTCGGAGGAGATGGCCACCAGTCGCTGCCCGTCTGGAGAAATAGCACAGTCCTGTATTCGATAATCTGTTGCCCAATTGTGTAAAGCCTGACCACTCAAGGCCCATAAGCAGAGCTGGGACTTCTTATCCAAGGACCCGGTGACAAAACTTTGGCCATCGGGTGCCCAAGAAGCTGTAGTTACCGGTTGAGTATCATGATCTATTGTCAATATACACTGTCCCGACTGTAATTAAAGATTAGCAGACTGCGGAACGAAACAAGAACATACATACCTCTGCATCCCATACTTTGGCCTTACGGTCATGGGAACAAGTGATGAGTCTCCTGTCGTCTGGACTCCAGGTCACGTACGCAACATGAGCAGTATGGTCCGTCAAGGTATGCCTGACTTGAAAAGTGCTCGTATCGTAAATTACCACCGCGCAGTCTTGGCCACTTGTAGCTAGCCTTCTACCGTTGTGCGAGAATTCAAGATACCATACTTCACCAGCGTTGTGGTTCAATTCCAGAACAGTCCGCAATGGAAACTGACTTCGGTCACACATATGGTCCGAGAACAATGAGGGCCTTGCTGAAGGATTGTGGTAGAGACACTTTGATATTTGGTTTTGCTTTATCTGATCCAATAAGACTGCTAATCTGTGCTCCGGAATCATAACGGAGGGTGATATCGATTCTAAAGCCTTGGCTTAGCTAATATATAGAAGCGAAAAAAGAATACATACTAGATAGTTCTTGCAGCAAAATCCGTCGCGACTGCCCATAAGCACCATCCCAATGAGCCTGTGCTTTTAGGTCATCCGGTGATTGGCATACAATTAGACTAGGGAATGTCAGTCTAGGATTATGGAGATAGTAACTAGCGTATAAGAAAAATCTCGTTACCTCGATAAATTATGCAGCTTCCCGGTATCTTGATTCAAGGGGGTGAGCTCTTGACGAAGAACCACAAGTGCAGTTGAGAGATCTTTTTTCTCAAGGAGCTCCAGATATTTCTGCTCCCGCATACGAAACTTCAACTCATCCCGATTTGCCCCTTCGATCAATCTCAGGCCATCATGCTCATGTGAATATCCATTGCTTATACTCACGCCTCCACCATCATCTATGCTGTTCGAACCAAACAGTAACGATTCTGCTTCTGACCACTCTCCCTGTAATACGGCATGCCGAAATGCCGCAACTATTGGCGTTTCCACCTCGTAGCCACTTTCGTGACTCAGTCTATCGGCAGCTCCGTGATACCCTAGGTCTCCTAGTCCTTGTATGAGAAGCCGAGTAACCTCTTCCCTGTCGTGCCCAAAAAAGTCCGTATTCTTTGCTCTTATTATTGGTGGCGAAAACCCATTCCCATTTCTATGCGGAGATGATGTGCCGTTGGTCGCAGAGGAATGGCCGTTAGTCGAAGTTGACAACCCGGCTTTGTGGTTCGAATGGGGTGAACCATTTGAGTATGGCCGTGAGCCATTTGAGTTTGAAGAATCTTGGTCGAGACGCATGGTTCTACTCATGAGGCGCCTACGCTTCGGCGATGGTGGTTTCACCCCTTGAGGCCCCGGATCGATGCCCCCTGCTTCGGTCCTTGGAAGCTCCCTGTTCTCTGTATTGTCCAACCCTGGCCGGGCAGCCGGATTTTCTAGAACCACCACCTCTGATGAAGAACTTCGACGACGCCTCCGCGGATTGACTCGGGCGGGAGAAGGATCGAAAACCGCAGAGGTAGGTAGTGTGTGAGAAGAGGAGGAGGTTGTACTGGCTTCTCTTGTAGCAGAACTTCGTTGCGTTTCTTGAATAGAGTTTATATATGGGGCTGAGTTATCTGTGATGGAGGAAGGTTCTGGGGGACTGGGATTGGCTGGATGGTCGGAAGTGGTTGGGGATAGTTGGTGGAGGGGGGCTTCGTCTGCCAGGACGAAGATAGCGGGGCTACCGCTTATGCTGGCTGAGCCTCTGATAGCAGAGCTCTCAACTGTCGCGAATCAAAGCTTATTCGAAGAGCCTGTGGTAGTAGACGTTTGGTAGTATATATCCGGAAGATGCCACTGCCCCGCAGTTTGACAGCTTCAAAGTTTCTATTGAAGCTTTGATTTAGATCTGAGAAGATTCCAGAATTCAGATCCGGCGGCAACTGTTATTGCAATCGAGCTTCAGAGAATAACCGAGACGATTCTGGACTTGGGGGATAGATAGCAGTCTAGGTCCGAGGCTGGGAATTAGACGCGTTCTATAGACAGCCTCCGAGAATTGTTGGATAAGGGTAAGTAGGCCGATGCTGATGGAGTTTATGTAGAGCAGCAATAGGGTACTGGGCGGTGGTATGGCGAGAGTATCAGAGTCTTGCAAGGTGGTAGAGGTACCTGAGGTACTTTGCCTTGATCGAATTGTAGTGTCATCCGATCCGCTTAGTTCCCAGCATCACTAAACCGGCATGGCGTATGTTTCGAGTATGGACGGCGGGCAGAACCCGGTGATCAACTTGCAATCGTTTATTCGTTTACACCTCTGATCTAATTGCTACAGGGACCTGTTGAAACACCCAACGTGGGCGTTCTCCTTCCTTCCATCTCGAAGCCTGGGAATTGACAGTTCATTTCAGTTCTCAGCCTAAAGGCTGAGTGGCAGGGCATGAGGGCATGAGGGGCAGCATGACCGACTTCGTCAGCCTACCTTACTCTAGCCCCTAGAGTAGTGTTGGAGAGAACCAATCGGCTTGGTGGCTTCAATATAAAACAAAGCAAACACGATAGCATGTAAATACAAAGTAGCGCGTCTTCTGATCTGTTTATTCTATAGACTGTTATGAAGGGATTTCCAAGATCCGAAGCTAGATATATATCCACATAGCTTCATATCATTTAGGCGGAGCGGTTTGTCGCTGGAGGAGGGAGATGGTCTGGTTCGAATTTATCAATATGGAAACCACACGCACAATTGGAAGCATTATCAGGTCCAATCCCAAGACGACCGCAGGTCTTGTGGTCTTGTGGTAGATATATAAAGTACATAGACGATGAACTCGGCGATTACAGATACTGTAGAGTTAAAATCGAACTGGGGGGGGAGGTTTTACAGGGCACGCCAGTCAGCGATTAAGGCGCTACGGTTGCCTGGAAATCCATCTGGAAGCAGATGTCGACGGTCCCGGAGTCAAATGGTGAAATGGTGAAATGGTGAAATCACTATACAGATTTATTGCCCCACTAACATATCATTCGCATCCACACCACCCACCACCTTGAGCTAAGGTAGGGGAGGAGCTACCTTACAGTACTGTACCTACACAGCTAGCGATCTTAGCCTATCCTATCCAAGTTGTGCATGCTTGGTCTTCGACCTAGACTCAAAGCTCGCAATTCTCTTTGGGACCTCGTCTCCAAAGTTCATCTTGATCAACTCCCCCCACCCGTGCCTGTGCGGGACCTGTTCGTCGACGACGCAGTTGCCCGTCTGCCCCCTCTGCCAACGTCGCCATCATCAACGTCGCCGTTCTTTATAGATACTACCGAAGCACCCAGAACACCTCCTGCGCTTTTCTCAATGGCTCCGGTAAGAATTCGATCATACGAAAGGCCGAGCGCTGTTGTTATGCTGACTCGGCCATTCCTGATGACAGAAGAATGCAGGCAGAAAACGCATGGAGGCTGGCGAAGAACAGTATGGTGCGTTGCCTCCGGTCATGGAATGCCATCGTATAAATCCTCTCGGGCTTTACTAACACCTGTCTCTAGGGTCGATTTTCTCCATATCTGGGTACGTTACATACTATCGCCGGATCTATGAATGGTTCTGACAAGACAAGGCCTGTTATTGTTGCGGAACATATGATAGGGTGTGCCATGTACGAGCTGGTCCGAGTGGGGCATGACAATCTGGTTGGGGAGGTGATCCGAATCGACGCAGATAAAGCTACGGTGCAAGTCTATGAAGAAACAGCTGGTGTGACGGTGGGAGACCCCGTTATGCGGACAGGAAAGCCGTTGTCGGTCGAGCTGGGCCCAGGGTTGATGGAGACCATCTACGACGGCATCCAACGGCCCCTAAAATCCATATCAGAGGTCGCGAACAGTATCTACATTCCCCGTGGGATTTCTGTACCTTCACTTAACCGAGAAATAAAGTGGGATTTTACACCTGGGAAGCTGAAGGTCGGTGACCATATTACAGGAGGTGACATTTTCGGAAGTGTCTTTGAAAACAGTCTCTTGAATGATCACAAGATCCTGCTGCCTCCCCGGGCAAGAGGTACAATCACACACATCGCAGAGAAAGGAAGTTATACGGTCGATGAGAAAGTACTCGAAGTCGAGTTCGATGGGAAAAAGTCCGATTACTCTATGATGCACACATGGCCTGTCCGTGTGCCTAGGCCTACAACTGAGAAGCTTCCATCCGATTCACCTTTCATCGTCGGTCAACGTGTATTGGACGCCCTATTTCCTAGCGTTCAAGGGGGTACTGTCTGTATTCCCGGTGCTTTTGGTTGCGGAAAGACAGTCATCAGTCAATCGGTCTCTAAGTTCTCTAACAGCGATATCATCATTTATGTTGGATGTGGTGAACGAGGCAATGAGATGGCCGAAGTGCTTATGGATTTCCCGGAGCTCTCTATCAATATAGATGGTCGACAGGAACCAATCATGAAGCGCACATCACTCATCGCAAACACATCAAATATGCCCGTGGCCGCTCGAGAAGCATCTATCTATACCGGTATCACTGTTGCCGAATACTTCCGCGATCAGGGTAAAAACGTGGCAATGATGGCAGACTCAACTTCCAGATGGGCAGAGGCGCTCCGAGAGATTTCTGGACGTCTGGGAGAGATGCCGGCTGACCAGGGATTCCCCGCTTACCTTGGTGCCAAACTGGCTTCATTCTACGAGCGTGCAGGTAAAGTAACTGCTCTTGGCAGTCCAGAGCGCGAGGGGAGTGTCAGTATTGTTGGGGCCGTAAGCCCCCCAGGTGGTGATTTCTCAGATCCTGTGACTAGTGCTACACTAGGTATCGTACAAGGTAAGTCGCGTGGGCGCAGCTTTCTGTATACATCTTCAAATCGGCTAATCTCAATTCTCCTCCAAAGTTTTCTGGGGTCTCGACAAGAAGCTGGCCCAGAGGAAACATTTCCCGTCCATCAATACGTCGATGTCTTATAGTAAGTACACCAATATCCTAGACAAATATTACGAGAAGGATCATCCCGAGTTCCCACGCCTCCGAGACCGCATCAGAGAACTCTTATCCAATTCAGAGGAACTGGATCAAGTCGTGCAGCTTGTCGGTAAGTCTGCGCTTGGCGACCCGGATAAGATTACGCTAGACATTGCCAGCCTTTTGAAGGACGACTTTCTCCAACAAAACGGCTACAGCGACTACGACCAGTTCTGTCCCATGTGGAAGACCGAGTACATGATGAAAGCTTTCATGGGCTATCATGACGAAAGCCAGAAGGCAATTGCGCAAGGCCATACCTGGGCTAAGGTCAGAGAATCGACAGCCAGCATCCAGAATGGATTAAGGAGCATGAAGTTCGAGGTGCCTTCAGAAGGAGAACAAAAGATCTCGAAAAAGGTGTGACACGTTGCTGCCCCTGGATGAATTATCAGCTGACAAGGACGTTAGTACGATGATTTGCTCCAGGAGATGACGGAGAAATTTGCTTCTGTGACAGACGAATGAGATAGCCCGAGGTTCGATACTGCCAGCGATGTATTCCAGGGAGAAGTAGGTGGCTCAAGGTTATGAGCAGAATTGATACATAGCACGCCCTTGCATGCTTCTCCGAAGCGCGGTAAGCATTGTGAGCATTGTAAGCATTGTAGCTAGATCGATGAAGATAGCAGCAACTCATTACAACCCGCAAAGGTGATTTAGTGGCAACTTCATCGTTCTGAAGTCGACAAACATTGATTTCAGATACAATACTCTTGTCTTGCACAAAGCCTGTTTGTTGTATGTAGTTCAATTGAAATCATCGCTTAAAACATACGCGAGTCTATCTTTTTGGCTCAGTCATATCTTGTAGCTAGATGAAGTTTGTAACGAGGGAAGAAAATAGTAGAGTAGGTGTCAGATAGATTTCATGGCATGTTTTTTATATATCGAATTAGATGTATCTTGTAACTCCTGTAAGCCATATCTTGTATTTGAAATAATGCGTATTTGCCATTAAAAGGCATAAAGACGAACCTGTACGCCAGGAACGCTGGCTTATTTAGGTTAAGCGTCGCAAACAAGGGTGCCCGATACGTAACAACCTGGACACGAGATCTCCCTATAACCAGCTTGCAAAAACTGCAGCCTACAGAGAGCTACAAGTTGACAGTGAAACCTCAAACATTTGACTGCTTCCTCTGTGCATCTGGTGCTCTCTTGTCTCTAGGGTCATGGCCACACCGGCTGGCTATTCGTGAGTAATTATTGCCCTGGGTATTGGGACCTAAGCTCACCCATAGCGCAGGATCAGTGTCAATGACCCGGGTCTCATCACTCTAGTCAACAAATTGCAAGACGTCTTTACAACCGTTGGGGTGTGTGACTGGTGTTCAAGCAGCCCCCTACAGAGCTTGAGCCTTTAGGACACTAACGGCACTTTTATTATAGGTCCAAAACCCGATAGATTTGCCGCAAATAGCTGTGGTGGGATCACAATCCAGTGGAAAGAGTTCGGTGCTGGAGAACATAGTTGGCAGGGATTTGTACGACCTATGGCCCGGCAGCACGAATGCAAGCTGACGTTGTGGTTAAAGCTTACCCCGAGGGACTGGAATTGTCACCAGACGACCGCTCATTTTACAACTCATCAATCGATCGGCTACTAGCCAACCTCAAACAAATGGCGTCAACGGGGACATGAAGACCACTGACAAGGAGGCAAACACGGATGAGTGGGGCGAATTCCTACATATACCAGGCCAGAAATTTTACGACTTCAATAAGATTAGGGATGAAATTGTGAAGGAGACCGAATCGAAAACAGGGCGCAATGCAGGCATCTCACCTGCTCCGATAAACCTTCGAATTTACTCCCCACATGTCCTCACCCTGACCCTAGTGGATTTGCCTGGATTGACAAAAGTACCCGTTGGGGACCAGCCGCGGGATATCGAAAAGCAAATCAAGGACATGGTACTAAAGCAGATAATGAAGCCAAACGCTATCATATTAGCTGTCACGGCAGCGAACACGGATCTTGCAAATTCGGATGGTCTCCAGCTAGCACGACAAGTCGACCCAGAAGGTCAGCGAACGATTGGTGTGCTTACCAAAGTGGATTTGATGGATGAGGGAACAGACGTCGTGGACATATTGGCGGGACGAATTATCCCGCTGCGGCTTGGCTATGTACCTGTGGTAAACCGTGGGCAAAAAGATATCGAGAGTAAGAAGGCTATATCACATGCTCTGGAAAATGAAAAGAATTACTTTGAGAACCATAAAGCATACCGAAATAAAAGCTCCTACTGCGGGACACCATATCTGGCTCGGAAACTCAACCTAGTATGGCCGAATGACCTCACTACGTTTTGGTCTCTTATACTAATGTTTCGCTAGATTCTCATGATGCACATCAAAAACACCTTACCCGACATCAAAGCCCGCATCCAATCCTCTCTTCAGAAATATGCCTTGGAATTGAATCAGCTGGGCGATTCGATGCTTGGCAACAGCGCGAATGTTGTTCTCCAGATAATCACAGAATTTTGCAATGAGTGGCGAACAGTGCTGGACGGTAACAACCAGGAACTTTCAAGCTTTGAGCTTTCCGGCGGTGCTCGAATCAGCTTCGTTTTCCATGAGTTATACTCCAACGGTGTCAAGGCAGTGGATCCGTTTGATCAGGTAAAGGACATCGATATTCGTACCATCCTCTACAACTCCTCAGGTTCCTCACCAGCCCTATTTGTTGGTACCACCGCATTCGAATTAATAGTCAAGCAGCAGATCAAGCGTTTGGATGAGCCAAGCTTGAAGTGCGTTTCATTGGTATATGACGAGCTCGTTCGCATTCTTACACAATTGTTGGCTAAGCCAATGTTCCGGAGATATCCATCGCTCAAGGATAAGTTTCACACTGTTGTAATCAGCTTCTTTAAGAAAGCCATCGACCCCACAAATAAGCTAGTCAAGGATCTTGTCTCTATGGAATCTTGCTACATTAACACAGGGCATCCAGACTTCCTTAACGGTCACAGGGTGGGTGATATACTTTCTCGGATTTATTCGCGAGGGCAAAATACCCCAGCTCTAGACCCTACTCCTGTGGCGCGTTCCAAATCTACTATTATACCATCTCCACACAATATCATTACCCTTTCTCCTAATAGATCTAACACTTTTTCCGCGCAGGCTATGGCAATCGTCAATGACCGACACAGCGCAGCCAAACCTGTACAGGTGGATCCGAAGACAGGCAGGCCTCTACCTCCTTCAGTGCCACCTCGCGCAGCAAGTCCCTCTATGGACCTTCAACCGGACAATAGTTCGGGATTCTTTGGTAGCTTCTTTGCGCCAAAGAACAAGAAGAAGATGGCCGCCATGGACTCCCCACCTCCTCAGCTTAAGGCCTCGGGGACCTTGTCGGAGAAGGAAGCTAACGAGGTCGAAGTCATAAGTACGCCCCGATGCTAGACCTTGATTGACTTCGTGCTAATGATACTTGCAGAACTCCTTATCACCTCGTACTACAACATTGTTAGACGAACGATGATTGACATGGTCCCAAAAGCCATCATGCTAAACCTCGTGCAGTAAGCATCTACCGGGTCTCCTTAAGTTCAGATCATGACAGAAGTACTGATGCTTCATAGGTTCACAAAAGAGGAGATGCAGCGCGAGCTACTCGAGAATATGTACCGGGCCAGCGAACTGGACGACCTACTGAAGGAGAGCGAATACACGATACGGAGGAGGAAGGAGTGTACACAGATGGTGGAGTCTTTGACGAAAGCGAATGAGATCGTCAACCAGGTCCAGTGAAAGATCTCCGTTTCCCATATGTCGGCCACGATACCCCTAGCGAACCCTCTCCTTGCAGCATTCGGGCACGGTCCATACTAGGCTTGCTGTGCTATGCAAGCATCTTTCGCCCTTCTTCATGCAGTGGTTTAGTCATGGGCACATTGGGTTGATACCTTTTCACGGCGTTTTGTGTTTGTTTAGATCCTCCTTTCTAGCGAACATGATGGTGGTAGTTTAGATCCAGCCTATCGGAGGGCAGATTTGCTATTGGTAGAGAGCGGAGATAGATGTGTACCGATGCAATGAAGTGGACGAGCTATATTGCATTGCGTTGCTTACTGCAAATAGCACTACCTTACCTTAGTTGGTGTATGCAGTTTTAGCGGTAATTTATTCCACCGCTAGAGTGTTTTAGTTAACTCGTCACCAATTAATCGCAGCTTTCCATTCCTTTATCTCGACATTCACAAAGCGATAATCAAAATCCTCTTGTTGATAATGCTTTTTGCGTCAACAATAGCCGGGCACTTCTTCACAGATGCACCATCTTTGCTTTACATAGAACAAGATATGTGCCTGGGTTGCATTGATCTTGTCTCGTCGCCGCACTAGCACCATGCTCCTGAATCAAGACGGCCCTTTCGACGTCCAAAAGGCTGTCAAAAGTGCAGAGCGCGTTGGCAGTGACTCACCCGAACGAAGAGATGGGGAGAACATGCGGTGAATGGGATGGATGGATTGATGGTTGGTTTAGTCTTAGTGACAATTTTCGGTTATGGGGGTTGCCTTTCTTTCCCACCTCGACGTCTGAGAGACACTCAAGGGTGCAAGCACTCTCGATAGTGAAGCACTCGAACGAGGAGAGGGAGATTCGTAGTGAATGAATTGACTGCTATTCATCTCAGCAGGGCTCATGGCTATTCAATTTGGCTTCCTGATTCAACATCTCCACCCGCAGGGTCATGTCACCTTCCTTCTCCGACTATAGAAGGTTGGTGCTTGACTGTAAAGTCAACCCAGCTTTACATAGGTCTCGTTGCAACAAGTGGTACAAGACTAATTCACAGAGACAAAGAAGGAAGCCACGGTGCTTAATTCATCTCCATCTTTTCTTTCAGCGCAAGGCATTGTTTGACCTGCTCACAATTTACTTTGTTCTTTTTGTTCTTACAAAATCTTCCCGCATAGACCTTCGATACTGTTGATTTCCAGATATCCGTTCTTTAAACATGCATATATCAGCTTTAACATGTTTTGTACTGCTTACTTCATTTCTCAGTTTCACGACATCGGCTCTACCTGCGCTACCGACTCAGGAACAATCTCAGAAAGACAATACAGGGTCGTTCAAGATTAATGTTTTTCGTAAAGAAAGTCGAAATATTACATGGGTCCATTCAGGAGGGGTTCAATGGAGTACTCAAGTCTCCATAGGGTCCCAGAAATACACGCTACTCATAGATACTGGATCTTCTGATTTGTAAGTTCCTCCTTGCTTTTGCAATTTTGAACTACTATACAATCTCTGACACTGGTTTAGCTGGGTCATCAGTACTGATACTCCAGTTTCTGAGCGGGGCAAGCACAATTTATATGATCCTGCAGCCAGTCCTACTTCTAAGGCCCTGCGTGGGGAAACGTTCCATATTAATTACTCTGTAGAGGGTGCCTCGGGCCATGTGGTTACGGATAAAGTCAACGTCGGTGGTGCTGTGGTGGACCAACTGGCGATAGGTGTTGCGACAAAGGTCAGTAAGTATTTTCAACAAGGAAAAGAAGACGGCATTTTGGGCTTAGCTTTTAAGCATGGCAACTCGAGTAAGTGACATTCCGTTGTTTTGAGCCAACGTCAAGCATCCGCAAGGCCCCAACCTCCAAATTTGATGGACGGCTTTGCTTTGGGATTGTCTCATCATCTTCCCCTGCTTTACTAAACCAATACCAATCATTTGAACATCCACTAACAACATTTCGTCATAGTCAAACCAAATCAGCAGCCTACTTTTATGGAATCCGTCCAGAAGAGTCTCGCCATGCCGGTCATGGCCTGCAACTTCAGGACGAAATCGCCGGGCACTTTGGAGTTTGGCGCCATCGACAGCACCGCGTACACAGGCCCACTCACCACTGTCCCTGTGAACAACCATACTGATGGTTCTTGGACGGTAGATAACGTCACCTTTCCTGCTGGCGATCGCACTGTCACACAGGGAATGCTCTTCGGTTCGTCTGCTCCCTCCCATAAGTGGTATCTGCTTTCACTCATGTTCTTCACTAACAAAAACTCTATCTAGACACTGGAGCAGTATGGATGACCGTTCAGATGCCGGTCGCAGCAGCATATTGGGCTCAAGTCCCAGGAGCCATAGACTCGAACTACGGCAAAGGGAAATCAAGCAGCGATTGGTATTTTCCCTGCAACACTACTCTGCCCGATTACACTTTCGAGGCTGGAGGCAAAAAGCACACTATAAGTGGTTCATACTTCAATGGTGGCAGATTCGCACACAGTCCCCATGATTGTAAGTATTCTGTTCCGGGGGCATTAGCCAGCTTTGCTTTGCTGACACTGCGGAACAGTTTGCACCGGAGCACTCCAGGGCGGTCGTGATCGTGGGAGCATGGGAACGGCCTTCTTCGCCTCGCATTACGTTGTCTTCAACCAGGCGGAACCTTCGATATCCTTTGCCCCCCACGCTTGATGCATGCAACTGGGTCCTATCTGCAGCGCATAGGCGGCGCTCCAATGATGTGATTTGGGGCTTCCTCCTAGCGCCACTTATAGTACAACTCTTTCGGTCTTACACACCTCCGCAGTCTGAATCAATGCGCTCCTTTATCTGAAGATCTCGCGTGTTTTATACCAACGGGTTCTAGAATAGGGTTTCCAATTCCCGCACACCCCCTTCTCCTACCATCACACTCTCTAGTCTTTTCCCCCAGTAGACCTACTCTCGAATGAGCGTCCGCGCAGAACAACCGCTCCTGAAGACGGTCAGGTTCATGTTATTCGTAGAAACGTAACAGCTACCTATTCAGAACCCACTCGGTTCCTATTCTACTTTAAAAACCGCCCGTGGCGCCCCATCACTTTACTCCCTCAGTCCGTCAGAACAATCGTCCAACTAACATACCTCCGCTCATCCTCGTCGGAGGAATACCCATCTACATAAACCGTTTTGCTCTAGAATCTCAGCTTGGAGGGTGCGTCCCACTGTCAAAGTTCCGATGCAAAAGAAAAGTTCATGCTTCGCCCGTTACACTCATCGTGGGAAGTCCCTTAATTTTTGAAAACTTCACAGCCGGACGTCAAGCTCGCGGATTTATTGCCCGTATATCGATGTCTTGCACTTTTCTTCAATTTTGCAGAGGCTGGATAGGTTGTGGATGAGATGCTGCTGAAACCACTGCTGGGAGTTGCTAATGGCTATGTATAGTTTTTATATCGTTCAGAAGTCGCTCCCCGGCGTGATTTGGTAGGGACTTTGCTCCGTTGAGTCGCACATCCTTCACATCCTGCAGCTTTTTTTTTTTTTGAAAAATTCTCTCTTTACTTACGTAACCCCAGCATCTACTCTCCGTCTCTTCCCTTACTTCAACCATATCTCGCTCTACATGCTCCCTGCAGCAAACTCCTCGCAGGGACTTTCAGAGCTAGTGGTCTGAGATACTCTTTACGATCGCGAGACAAATTCTGGGAGACTGATGCACCGTAGAGCTGATTCCGCAAAATCTACGTAGATGGGGTTTTGGCTGATTGATATGTAATTCGGCACATGCTGCCGAAGCCGCAATTGCTGCGATGGGGCTGGTTGTTAGGGGAATAGAGCTTTGCAGTAATCTTGGGTTCGGGGATGAGAGGACATAAGTGATGATCTGGTTGCGGCTTTTCGGCCGCAACTAAGCTGGGTATGGGCTGTTCGAACTTATTCAGATAGTTCTTCGATGAGGATTGTACATATGTGCCTGTGTGCTGTTGTTTGTTGTGGATCGATCTCGCTAAAGGAAAATAGGAAACTCGAGGTTGGAAAAGACATTTAGTCGAAGACACGAAGGGAAGTGGCTGAGAGGTACACCTTGCTGGCTAGGGATCATTGTATGCGAAATAAGACGTTACGAGTAGCCGGATTGCACGCTGTTGGAAATAGAGAGTAGGTGTGGGTACTGTACAAAATCTCTGCGTCATAGGGCTGGGCCCGCTAGTAGGGTTTTCACCTACTGCCTCGTGCCTCCTAGTTTGCCTCCTACAACCGCAACAACCGGTACAAATATGCGCCCTATGATCTTGTATTCAGATGCGCAAAGAAGGTTTTGGGTAATGGGAATCCTAAATGCGTTGGAAATAGGGGAGATGGTAATCTCCGCCTTCATAGGGCTGATAGGGCTGGGGCCCGCTAGTAGAGTTTCCACCTGCTCGCTCCTAGATAGACTCCTAACAGCAACAACCAATATATCAATATGCCCTCATATGACCTCTTATCCCAACAAAATGGGGAGCTTCTTTTTTTGAACCCAAGCCAAGGTTGAATGGTCTTTCTTACTTTCCCTCTTTATCCCGCCAACTTCAACCGCTTCAGGGAGGTGACTGTTCTCCCATCAAGATTTTGCGCATCGGAGTTTCCCTTGCTCCTCGTAAGCTTTGTTTGCAATCACTCCTTGCGGATCGTATAGAACGGAATTCTCTCCATCAGAGGGTTGTATTATTCTTTTTTGTGCCCGATGTGCTTTCTTTCTACTATCGACATCCAGTTTGCTGTTATCAGAGCGTCTTCAAGCTGTCAAAAGGGCTGATTCTCCGTTTTCAAGGCTTTTCATCTGGTTGGGATACTCCACTGTTGTTAGGGGCCGATGCCCTTCATGGTGAATAGAACGCCGTTTGGGACTCCGGGAAAGGGCTCTAAGAGAACTGTACCTTACCCTCTTAAGCCGACATGGAGGATCCTGGCTAGTGGCGCGTATTGAGAACTACCTTAGGAACGTTGACATTGTTTCTCTGCTCAGACCATGAACCCTGCGGACCAGCGTGTATTCACTCATTGCGGTTGATCAAAGCATAGCGCATGTGAGAAGTCGTTAATCGCGTCTGCGTGTCCCGAAAAGAGATTTTTAATCCATTCCAGCATTCTGCGAACCTCTTGTTTGAATCACAGGCCTAGGTCTGGTACTCGCCAATGCTGAAATTTCCAAGCTCCGTTTGTTGTTCTGTTCATCTCAAGTGTGCTTTAGAGTACATATCGCCGGAAAACCCGGTACCCAAAGATAACCAACATCAATCATAACGGTCATCTCAAAATCGTGTGGTGCGCCTCTTAAATATTCACGGGCGTCGGGTATGCCGAACCCCCACTTCAGGTCGGTACTCGATCGATGAATTCCGTATCAGGCGATGAAGACCGAGAAAGTTCCCGAATATAGTCCTTAAGGGCGTCCCGACTCAAGGGTTTTCTAGATCAATTCTGCAAACGCCGTCCGGAGCTTCGCCCAAGTCAACGCCCCTTCGGCTGATACCGATTTCAGCACGCCGTTTATCGATATGGAATATTTGAGCAACCAACCAGACTCTGGGAATACTGTACCAGAGGCATGTTTGCTATATTTACATTTCGATTGTGTATGAGTGGAAGCTAAGAGAATAGGGGTTAACACTCGTTTAGGGAGGTGGATACACTGAAAAACGATGACAGTTGAAGAGTCTGTGGCATGATACAGATGCTGATGAGTGCTCTGTAAAAGGCTGTCTCGGGATGTATCCGTAGGCATTCTCGGCGTTTGGTATTTATATCGAGCCGTGACAGCGACAGTTCAACATAGAATTGGTTATCAAACAACAGCAGATATGAAATCTACAAGTCTGGTATGTGATCTCAACTGCAAATCGTTTCTTAGTATTCCATAATCCTTGCGACATACACTAAATCTTCTATTGGAATCAGGTCCACGCGATCCTCACACTATGGCTACCGCTGATAGAAGCGACCGGCTTCCGAACGGTCGGTTCTTCGGGCGTCGCGGCTCAGATGGTCTTTACTCCGCCAAATACCACAACCGTCGTCTTCGTCGACAACTACCACGAGAACCACGGCGGACCAGGTGTTAATCTCACAACTGGCGCACATTCTGCAACGTCGTGGGTTTACGATGACGGATCTGGTATCTATGTTTTCGGAGCCGAGTACAACCTTCAGACTAATGGATTGCGGAAACTGCGGCCTCGAAGCAACACATTCTGCTCAGCTGGAACGTTTTTCGCTGACGGAACTCTCTTGAATATCGCTGGAGCAGAACCAGGACCAACAGGTGTTGATGAGGGATTCGACAAAATCCGTACATATGCGCCGGGGCCATGCAACGGTGATTGTGCTCATGACTGGGTTGAACAAGCCCAAACGTTGCAGCACAGACGATGGTATCCGACTGCGCAGACACTTGTAGACGGGAGTGTCTTAGTGGTTGGTGGATCTGACGTAGGAGGGCTGGTTCTGAACGAAGCCAGTATTAATGTGCCTACCTATGAAATAATCTACCAGGACGGGAGGAAGCCACCTCCAGCGGCTTTGCTTCCAATTCTGGATTTTACTGACGCTGACAACCTGGTACCTGGAAAATCTTACAATCTGTATCCGATGCGTGGGTCTAAGCAGATAACCCCGAGAGACTCGACTCGTGACTAACCCTAGATTAGTACACCTTCTGCCAAATCCATCAGTCGCGAACCAGATTCTTACAGGAGCCGGCAATCGTACGGTTGTTTGGGATTACACCCAAAACGTCCTTGTCAAGACTTTGCCAGATACGCCTCGTCAGCCCCGCACCTTTCCCTCCTCCGCGACTACAGTACTTCTGCCCCTCCTTGCCCCCAAATACAGCCCAACAGTCCTCGTTTGCGGTGGATCTTCTGGCGATATGCCCAACACTCTGGCCTTGAATGACTGCTACACCATTAATCCACAGGACGATTCCCCAATATGGACACCTACCGACAACCTACCAAACGGCCCTCAAACAATGTCCGATGGGATTCTCCTCCCGGACGGAACGGTCTTGATCCTCAATGGTGGAGGTATAGGCTCTGGTGGAGGTTACATGGCCGACAAGCCAGTGTTTCAACCTGTCATCTACAACTCCACAGCCCCAGCAGGAGCGAAATTCACGACCATGCCCGGTACCCAAATCCCTCGACTCTACCACTCCATAGCCACTCTACTTCCTTCCGGCGAAGTCCTAGTAGCCGGCTCAAACCCCAACGTATTCTACACCACAACCGGCAACGTTCCAAGCGGGTAGGCGTCCCTATTCCTCTTGCCCCCTATTTCACCGGCTAATCCCACCCCAGCTGGCCCTACTTCAACAACAACGGCCACCAATGCGCCCTCCAACAGCAACAATTCAAAACCTCCTCTTACCCAACCGAATACCGCGTCGAGCTCTTCTCCCCCCCCTACCTCTCCGCCCCGACTCCCCGCCCCCTCATCACATCCCTCCCCCCAACCTTATCCTACAACACCTCTTTCCAACTCCGCGCCGAAATCGCCCCTGGCTCCCCCTTGCTCGGCCAAGTGCAGATCTCCCTGCTCGCTCCAGGGTTCCATACGCACGGCGTGGCGATGGGACAGCGCATGGTGATGCTAGGGTTTGAGGCGAGTGCGAATGCGGTGATTGAGGAGGCGAGCGCGACGCCGGCGGTGGTGAATTCTACGGCGTTTACGGTGGCGGCGCCGAGGGATGCGAGTGTGATGCCGCCGGGAGTGTATTTGTTTTTTGTAGTTTATGAGGGGGTACCTAGTGAGGGGATGTGGGTGAAGGTGGGGGCGTGAGGAGCTAGAGAGGGGGAATTAGAGATGGGTATTCGGGCAAGTCAGAGTTTGGGGTTTCTGACTGCGAATAGGTGCGTAATATGACAGATCACATTTTCCGTTTTCGGATTTTACCAGCTTCCACATTAAACTTGTTTCCAAACTATTAATTCGAGTCAACCAATGTCCAAAACTACTAGTCATATAATCTTCCCTGACAGATTCTCTTCCCCTACTTCTTCTCTTCTCTTTTCTCCCTTCTATATAGGAGGAACCTCGGTGGAGGAAAAGGTGTGGGCAGCCCAGACAACGGCATATACCAGCATCTACACGCACCTTACCACCACCAACCACCCCACCGTCTATCATCCACTACCACTCACCACGGCCCCAGTAAACCAGCAAAAAACCACCGATTTCAACCAAGTCAACTATCCGCCCCCCCTAGTGACACTTCTAATAAAGGACGGCGAGTGTGCGATCCCACAGCTTTGTGTGAGACGGAGAGCGTTTCGCATAAGGAAACATCAATCCTGACTTTTTCCATATCCAAACCTTTCACGCACCCCTAATAACTAGCATAACGCGTCTAGCGATCTCATCTTATTTACAGCTTTTTCCATATCTTTCACCTTAGTACAGCGAAATACCAATTTTCCTTCCCAACACCGCTGATTCCTTCGAAAAATTTCTCCCCCTAGTTCTTTTCCAAAACACCTCTCTATCCCAAACCCCTCCCATCACCTGCCCGTCATCTCTCAATCCTCCTCCGATAAACCCATCCCCCCAACCCCAGAATCTTTCTAACACACCCATCATCCCATAACCCCCACCCAACCCCTCCCCGCGCAGTCCCCACCCTCCCGTCTCCGTTTCCCACTCAACCATTCGCAACTGATAAACATCACCCCCCCCAACAACCACTCACGCCTCAGTGCTCACCTCTCATTCCAACCACCGGAAAAAAATTCCACATACAGCACGATCCACAACCCACAAAACTCCCTCCTCCGTCTCCACACACAACACCCATTCCCCGCGCCGATTCTTCCCCGGGGAATACCTTACCCCCAATACATCCTATCAGCGCATTCCCCAAACAGCTCTGTATAAAAACCCCGCGGAATAGAAGAATCCCTACGAAAAATCTCACAACCCCCCACTTCCCACCTACCATCAACGTCAGCACCTACCCACCCACCCCCAGTTTCTAGACGACAACTACACCAAGGTTCTTTTGGTGATCCATGCCCCTAATCCCCTCAATCCCACCACCTGGAACCCTTCTCCGGTCAATTGTAAAAGTCACAGAAAACTCCCGCCGTTCAGCGCATCTAAAACCCTCTTTTCCGCCTTCCTCCGCGTTCACTACAGTAGCTCGTCTCCTATGTATGTATTTAGGAATTTCCCTTTCATCCCGAGCCTTTCCTCGTATTATGTACAGTATAAAATCCTTCGCTTATTTTCAACACGCTATAATCTCGACCTCTTAAAGACTTGGACCTAAAACCGAAGCCTTTCATATTTTCCACAAACTACGGCCAAATCTGGAAAGAAAAAAAATATGTAATGCGGCATGAGCGTTGTGAAGGAATGATGAAAGCAAGGTCATCTGCTACTAGCTCGTTGCAGAATCTCCAAGTATCCCAGACTCAGCAATTCTCATAAGAAAAAAACCCCCACAAACTCGGGAACTCGCGGGTTTTTCCTTTAGAAGGACCATGGTCATGCCTTTGACGCTGTTGGCGGGATTATCCTGGATAAGGAATACACGAATACTCGAGTCGGAAATTTCTCGGAATGGAGAGAACCAAGAAGATTGTTTTGTTAAGTTGTGTGTCTCAATTCTATTCGTTGATGGTTGTACAATGTACGATATCGAACAGAGAGAATGGCCTTTTCTAAAGATGAGTAATGGAACATGGTGCTTTCCCATCCATGTTAGTCGATCACGGTGTTGTGTGAACAACATATATGGCGAGACTCACCAAAATCTTCACACCCCCCTCTCCCTCTTTCCCCAACGCTATAAAATCCCCCTCACTCTCTCCGAATCCTTTCTAAACCTCTGAAATCTCTTAAGCCGCAACCAAGGCCTTCTGCGCTGTGCACCACCCCAGAAGACCCACCTCAAACCACCCAGAATACCCTCTTTACCTCTGGCCCAACTCCCTCCCAAAAGAGATGCCCTCCATAAACCGTCCTTTCAGCTTCTGGAGCGTCCAGGTCTTCCTAGACCTCCGCTGGATCTCCCGCCTCACGCCTCCTTTACCAGCCAACACTCAGGATATCCCGGCTACAGCTGCCAGCTTGGTGCATGCGCGGGAGAAGGACCGCTGCGTGAAAAGAGGGGATACGGCTAGTATGTGGGATGCTGTGGTATGTTTTCCCCTGGTGCTTTGGCAAAGAATGGTGGTGGTGTGGGGAGGTGGTGGCTGATGTAGATGGGTGTGGTAGAATAGGGTTAATGAACGGTATGGAGAGGTGAGGTTTCTGTATGGGGGATGTGATGGGGAAGGAGATGTTTGGGTTTCTGTCTGTCGGGTATAAGAAAGAGAGCTCCCTTGAGTTTTGGGTGGCGACTGATGATCATACAGAAGTTGGAGAGAGGACTGTTTGGGGGGAAGACGATGGAGACGCTGGAAGTTTTATGGGTTGTGGATTCTCTTGTAGGTGATTCTTGACGCCTTGAACGTGGATGAGGGAAAGGCTGATCAAGGATTAGACGGCGGAGCCCACAATCTCTGCGCCAGTTCGTGTGAGCGGCAAAGGAGAAACTCAAGAGGTTGAAAAAATTGGTGGGAGTGAGAAAATGTTAGAGCAGGGAAGAAGCGAGTTGGTGGATAAGACCGATAGTGATGGAGATGACGAGTATGTGGTAGTGACTGATGACATCCAGGAAAATTGGGTCCCAGTCACTATCCACACACCAAAATTCGGTTAGGTGTTAGATTCCGCTATCGGTTTGGTGTGTTTCGGGCCAGATGTCGAGAACGTGTTATGGTAGCGTGGAGGCATACTTTGGTAATTGCATGCTGGAACAACAATGTCGAATGACATTTTGTGGGTCGAGAGTCAGACTACTTTCCAAAGAAAATTTTGATCTCGGGATCGTATGATCAAGTGGTGTAGATGTTGCACGCGAACCGTTGATAACATCCATTCGTGGATCAAACGGTAATAGACGGATTAGAGCATGTAATCCATGAATCAAGTGCATCCACGAATCATGTGTATCCTATCGCCTTCTGCATCCTCGAACGCGCTTTAGGGAGTTCTTCGAGCGACGCGGTGTTGCGTTCACTCATGCATCGAAAATACAACATTTCGGGCATACCTGTCATGCAATCCTTCCCTCTTTCGTGCCTCTTGATTCATCATTCATGTCAAGATCACGCTTTAGCTCAAAAGTCATGGTCGCACTTCTAAAAGAAACGTCAGCAGTTTCAAATTATCCCCATGTGAGACCGTTCCGGTTGCTGTTCGTGGCCTTTTATATCTTTCACGGCAAGCGAATGCTGTTTTTCGACTCACTAAAGCGAAAAAGGAATATGTTGATGCCCCTATCTGGGGCCTTTGATGTCAGCAGATCGATTCAAGCATCTCTGACTCATTTCTTTTACCTTCATTGCTATAACATTTCATACTTAATGCCCCCACATCTCTCTCAAGGATGGCTCAATTCTTCGACTTTCAAGAGAAGCCCATAACCTGCAGAATCCTTCAAAACCTCCGCTCTATTTGACATTTTCATCACTCTCAGGATCCCTCGGCAATTGAACTATAAATATTCATCAGAAGAAGTCTAGTTGGGTCTTCGGAACCACAAGAACCCATGTTCTCCAAGGACAGAACTTGCATGAACTGGAAAGCTAAGGTCATTGAAGAGATCTTACGCATCGCCATCCATAGAGACGAGCAAAAAGATTCTCCCCTTCCAAAAGGAGGGGAGAGCACAAGAAACCATGTAGATCCATGTGATATACCAGCTTTGGATGATGTGCTAGTGAGAATGTCTCTTCGTAAACTAGTGGTCGTCGCTGACTTCATGCAGGAACGTCTCTACCACGAAGTTGGCGCTTTCCACGTTACTTGGGGGGGCTTTGATAGCGTGGGAAACGTTTGCATAATGTGTTTCGAGGTGACCTTTGCTTTTGAGGGTCTTCTAGGCACCGAGACGAAGACTGACAAAGTGCTAGGCATATCCTAAAAAACTTAAGACTGTCCTCTGGCTGGATATCTATGATGTATGATGCTCTGAGAGAATCTCTGACTTGACATTGCTAATGAGGGATCTTAGGATACACCATTTCAGGGTCACAGCAAGTCTTCACCATCCCCATGCCCAGTATTTCCAGCAAAAGTTTCTTCAAAATACAGGCCAGACGCGCCGGTACTGAAGAAAGGGATTCATTAGACAGAGCTTAACCCAGTCGCGAAGTGGAAAGGTTCGATGGAAGGGAAAGCGGCGTTGCGAAGCACGAAGAACAACTGGCAACACGGACCACCCGGGAGATACCACTCATCGAGCAGTGACGAGAGTTTCATTGACACTGAACGCCCAACTCAACTAGAGGGACGACTCCGTCCTGGAAAACATTGAACTTTCAAATTCTCGTACTGTCTACCAATCTGGATAGAGGTAGCAAGTTGACTAGTCTGGGGGTTCAAGGAGTTTATCGAGGACCTTTGGGCCTGAACCTTTTTTTTGTTGATGTGTTGGATTGAAATTTGGGGGTAAGGTCTTGCATGCGAAATATGTTGTAGAACCGGCTTGATAGTCTTGAGTAAGAGCACTTGAAATCATTTATCAAAAGTGAAGTGCTGGACTCTTCGGATTATTAGGATACCACTCGTGATAGGCTATCGAATTATTGACTGGATAACAACAGACCCAGGGTTCCTGTACTGGTAACCTGGAAGAATCAATCATGAAGATTAAGTGTCATGAAATGCCCTTAAAAAGACTGTTGTGTCTTGTTTTTGAGCGGTTTGGCAAATCCAATACGTATAGCAAAGACTTTCGATTCGACTAATTGGGTTCGTAAAGTCAAAAATATTCCATTCCATATTTAGCGTCGACAAAACCCTTTGGTAGCCGCGACCCTGAAGCACTGCTAATGATCCTATAGTTTTTGAACACCCAGCGAAGTTCACTTTGCCAACACTTCTATTCACCAATATTTTCAAGCTTAGAGATGTCATGAGTCACATATCTAGAACATGCTTGTGTTGGTGGAGTCAATGTTTAACAATTCGGATATACTCTTGATGTACACCAGTGAATTCCATTTTTGAAGGAGGATTATTAACCCCATAACTCTCATTATATAGTACCAGGCAATTATCGTTTTGATATCCCTCTCGGTAAAGTTATGCTTCAAGTCATTTGTGTGCGTGTTGCGGACCTCGAACTAGCACATCATGCCATAGACAAAGGATACGTCAATGAAACGTTTTCGACGAGTTGAGAGCTTCAGTCGTGTGGATATCGAGATTGACATCGTTCGGTCTCACATCCTTCTCCTGTACATTAATATACTGACCTTTGATTTCAGGATCGTCTCTTCTCTTTGTATGGTTCCTTTCACGTCGTCTATGAAGGTCGTAACAGTAATGAAGACCCCTTCATTGTGTGTTATCAGGTTTTCCGCCCGCTCCCCGATTGACTATTAAACTCATTGACTTATGGAGGTCAGCTAAATCATGATTCGACGGACGTGAAGAACATTCTTTTCACTGATCATTGTAATGTGTGACCCTCTGACCCAAATAAAAGAAGTTGATTAATAATTATTTTAGGACGTGACTGCGAGTTCTCAAGAAGTTTTTCAGAATAGAATCAAGTTTGACAAATCTCGTAATCATACAGATAGACGTACTGCTGATAGTCCGAAGAGTCTCGAAAGGACTAAGGAAGAAGAATGAGAGGATATGAATTATTCGAATGCGAGTAGTGGGAACACGGAGGAAGAATGAACTTTGTTAGGCCTGTCAGAAGGGAAAGCTTAAGTATAATCGTTCACACCTTCTGACCGTACATAGTCTCATCGTGACTGTAACAAGAGCTGGGAAGGGAGTCGGCTTCGTAGATCATATCAATCAGGTGCTCTATCTCTACCAATTAGTCAAAGGATTCTTATCAGGAGATTCTCCTTGTTGATGATGACATCGACCCAGACTCTGATGATCTTGTGTTGATGAAGATCGCGTGTCGTTCATATATAGCGATTGCTTGATGTGTTCAATCGCTGTTTGATCGACAGAATGTAACGTACAACAAACATCATCGGATGGCATATAAACTGACGTGTCGGTCACGCGGGAATTGGCGCTGGTAAAACCTCCAGAGCCTGAGGTATACTTCTACTTATATCGTTCAAAGTAGCTTAAATCCCTCTAACCATTCTCACCGATTCCCTAGCCCTTTTTAATATGTGGAAAACACACGTATTTGAACCAAATTCATCAGAGGTGATAGCCCAATCCTTCATCTCTTTGTCTTTCATTGTGCAGCTTTTCCTCTTCAAACATCCGGCTCACCCTTCCCGTTCTTCATATCGTCACACTAACATTCATGTCTTTAGCAGACCAGAACATTGCTCGAAATGTCGGGCGGTGTTCTGTACTTCTCAGACTGGCAAGATATGACCATGAAAGATATCAAGGGCATCATTGATGCCAATCAGTCTCCCATTGGTGAACCGGTACGTGGCGTAGCAATATCTGCCAAAGGTTTGAAGTGCTACCAGATGAAGCATTCCGATAATGTAGTTATGGGCGATGTTTTGGTACTTGGGACGACAACGAAATCAAGGCGCAAAGGCTGAAATTGCTCAGGAGAAGATGTACACGAAGCATGGCGCTTTCAAGGTACATTTTGCTGGGCATGATGTGAACTCGAATATTCTCGTCGCCTGCTACCAGGTAGTACTCATACCTCTCATTATCAGATAAGCGAGTGTGCTGACAAAGAGTAGAGGGGACCGAGTGACATCAAAGATTATCTGTGGTTGAACATGGGAAAGGTAATTTCCATCCGTAGGCTTGCAGGATATGCTCGCTTAGACAAGTTGCAGAATAAGTCGCAAGAGCCGCATAGCCACTGCCAAAGCGATGGTGTGAGAGAGCAAATAGAAGGCAAAAAGGAAGGAAGAATTACCATGACGGAGGCCATAGAAGATGAGTGGGCAGTGGTTAATGCAGCACCAAAAAGGAGGCTCTCTTGGTCAGATATGTGCTCAAAGTCTCAGGCACCGTTGCTGACTTATCATAGCGATATTAAGACCTTGTGAAGGACAGGTCACTGGCGCTTCCCGAGGCATAAGTGGGCATTATGGAAGGTAGCTCTCGATGTTCGTGCTTGGAGTAATCAAATCAGGCGTTGATACATCATGAGAGGATAGTAGAAAATCGGAGTGACGCATAGACTACAGCTAAGCACGTCAATTATTTGCGACGCAAGTAGGTAGTCTTGAGCACGACGTGACTTTCAGACTAAGTCACTGCAAGTGAGTAATTTGAAATGGAAGTAATCATAACCAGCCTAGAGGCAGACTTTTGGCGCTTGCGGCTAAAATTCGAACGGTAGCCTCAGGAAGCATGATTGGCTAACTGTAACACAATTTATCTATTACAATACCAGCAAACATTCTCATCTACAGCAGCATCAACTTGCAGCGTCAGTAGGTCCACACGCTCTTCTTTCCTCTGTCGTGAGTAGCAATGACTGACACCCTAATAGTTTAGTGGCAAATTTGTCATTGCTAAACCTATACAAGTTTCGACGAGCCGGGGGGTGAGCATTCACATATATTCACTTCTGAAAGCGTTCACCGACAAGAACCAGTTCGATTCCCTCATGACGCATTCTCTTTTTGCTCTCATGAGTTTGACACAGCACTCTCTCCCCGACCCCTTACTTTGTCAAGATCAAACATCATGTTCACGATCGGGTTTTCGTGAATTGCTTTTTCCTATGTACTGTAAGGGCTATCGTATACGATCCGTAAAGGCCGCACCAAGATTTTGGCCTCGAGATTTTTTCCACTCTTAAATCGTAATGCAAAAGAAATTCTAGATTACTAGAGCCGTCGAACTCTGCACTAATATTTTGCAGCACTTCATATGCGCCAATCCAGGGAGCGGCCTTTGAAATCTACGACCCTTCCAGATGCGTCAAGGAATCTGTCGATACTTGCCAGCTTATGAGATCTCTGTATAGATACCTATGATTAACAGGCAATGCGCTATTTGGTAGAGACTTATCTGTACCAGGATAAATGATACAAGATCTGGACTAGGTTTCTAAGGAGTCCAAGTATGGCCGCGGGTGGTTTGACTTGACTGTCTAGGGTCGAGCTATCCAGCTTGCTCTTCAATGCGTCTTCTCGGACTTTTATCTTCCTTCCTACTACCAATTGACAGGATACGAACCCCACGCTCAACGTTCCACACCCTCGATTTTCATCGACGCACCATCACCCAATCCCCATCTACAACTTCAAAGGTACCTTCATTCGAATCTACAGATTCTATCATTACAAAACTATCGAGTCCATGTCCTCCATCCCACTCGAATTTCTCGATTCTCCAGTCACTCGTTAGAGGTGGTTCCAATGGGTACAATTCCAGACCTACTGATCCAGTGTAGGCCTTGAAAGACTCCACGCGTTATTCTTCTCCAGGATACAAACGGAAATCCTCAAGTAGTCCCTAGCAGTCCCCGGATTACTCGAAACGTTCGGTGGATCTCTATTGCTATAGTTTACCATCTGGCTGGATCACTTAGCCAGAAGACAGTAGAATAGCCACAAAAAGGTGAGGGGTGATCATACAAGGGCGTCCCAAAGAGCTATATGTTCCAGTAAGTTGCATCGGCCAATAGGCTTTATGCGGCCAGGCATTTGTACCGCCCAAAAGCTGTACAAGGTATCTGGCGTCGATCGAGCGTAATCTCCCATCATAGCAACAACGCTTGCAGTCATTTGATTCCTCCAACAAAGAAAAACTCTGATGCGCCACTAGACTCAAGAATGGAAGTACTTTGAATAACCAAATTAAGACGATAACGCGAAGATACAGTCTTCCAGGAGCAAAATCAGATGTACTATCGAATGCGACTGACCTAATGCCAGCTGTCAGCATGCACTTATGATTTTCTAATGATCTTGAAATCTTTGCAACAGCAGAATCTTCTATACTTTCTTCATACTCCCCTTTACTCTCTTACTACGCCCTCTTATTCTCTTACTACTCTCTGTAAAGTAGCCTTACTCCCTTTCCTAATCGGAAACGGCAATATCCGATCCTCAGTTCGGGGTGTATATAATATATATATATATATATTGATTAGTATACTATTAGGATCATGTCCAATACCGCCTGATATGGGGCTTTAAGGTGAACAGGGGTGAGCATGCCTGAGCTTTAAAGTAAGCTACTGTAGGTAAGCGTGCCGAGGGCCGAGGCCGAGGAGAGCTCTTGGCATGGTAGTGCAGGGGCACATAAATCCATGTTCATCAATTTCTGACCGGCTCATTATTCAAGTCTTTCATCTTCTCAGCATTTCTTTGTCAATCAGGCAAGCTTTTTCGAACTTTTTATAGCAAAGAATATACCGAATTCAGTAGAATCAGTAGAACAGCGATCGGCGTTTGCAAATCATGTCATTATAGACAAGATGCATTCAACTTCCAAACAATCCCTCCGAATCAGCCTAGCAAACAGTCTAGGAGTTCGTTCAATGATCATACTTGTTTTAACTCCTCCAGTCATCCTAGGAACGCTTGGCCTCATTGCATTTCTATGGTTTGGAAATCACGATAACCAGACCTGGCGCAGGTTCATGGTCCATTCGTGGGTCACTCGAGCGGTTTCCATCTCGGCTTTGATCCTGCGCTTAGCCACCAGTCTACAAGCTGGTATTGCCGTTGCTCTGCTCGCTGCTCTTGCGCTGGAGTTTTATGGAGTTCCGTTAGCGGATGCCGCCGCTCTCGCTGTGATGAGATCTGGCGAGACGACACCCCAAACACTTTTCACCGAGACTGTTTTGGGCTTCGCGATGAAACCAAAGAACCTACATTGGATTTATACCCTCTTGGCTCTTGTGCTTTTCGCTACGACCAGCTTGCTTCAACTGACCTCTACGGCTCTCTTGTCAGACCTACAGCTCGGTCCTCTCCCAGGGCCTTCTATTTCAAGCGCTCTTAGCCACGATTTCCAGTACAATACGACGGGACTTAGCCAGAAGCTGAACTTTATTCCTATGATACGAAGACAAACACCATGGGCGAGAAATCCCCAATTTTACCCGACTTTTGCAGAATTCTCATCTCCTGCCCCTGCTCGTAGCGATGTTGACGACACCGGGGTCCTCCTACGAGCCTTTTTGCCCATGACAGATAGTGCGCAGCGAAAAATCTGCGCAATTACACTGGTAAAGCTTTTGTATTGGATTCGCGAGTTGCTTGTCAGGCACCTATTTTGACAGGTCTACAAATATCATGGGATCCAAGCAGCGGCAGCATATTCAGTATGAATGGCAGTTATACAAATTCCACCTCTAGCCAAGGGCTCTTGGTTCCCTCTAGTCCGGTACCTTTTACGTGTCCTAGCTACTTCTATTCGAATGGATGGACGGTCTGCCAGCTGCAGAGCTCTGGGAATCTTACTGGCAATCCCGCAGGAGCTTTGCAAAGTGCATTCATAAATGCTACAGACTACACCCCCCCTCCGTACTCGCTTTCGCCAATGAGCATATTCGGAGCTCCGTACCTAGTCTTCAATTCATCTATCGACGTCATCACCGTCACTACTAAAGGACAGCCTCCGCTTGACTTGGTCTCCGGCAAAACCGCTGTACAGGGCGAGGTCTCTAGGGTCTGGAGTCATTGGCAGTTACCCACCTACGAAACCGACGGAAGCAATCCCTCAGGCGTTGTCGCCGACTTTAACATTACGTTGTGCTACACGGCGTTTGATACGGCTCGTCTGGACGTCAATCTGTACGGCGACTCGGTTCACACGGAGCCAATTCCACACTTCGAACCATCTGTAGAAAGTTATACTTTCAATGACATCCTCATTCAGCTTGGGAACAACGACACTAAAACGGGAGCTGCCAATCGTGGTATCCTGCAGATATAAGAGCGTAACTCATGGATCCCAGCGATTGAAGACGCCCGTCCTGCAGGTGTGCAGTCTTGGCTACAAGGCATGACGGATATGCAAAGCGTAGCCATTGTTCCTCAAAAATTGATCAATCGCCATCCGTCTGGAAACCAGTCAAGTGTTCTGGACACAGAAGGTCTATGGTACATGGCGACGGGAATGACCAAGGCTGATCCCTCGCTCGTTTCGCTATTCACCGAGATCATGGCAAAGAACCAGTCTGTTGCAGCTAGCATGTCCTCGCTTCTGACCGTCTTGTCAAGCATGGCCTACTATGACCAAAGCGCCCAGTTCCAAACTTCCGACCAGGTCAGCCAGGTCTACTTTGAAACAGTCCTGTTTCCACAGCAATCTCGAGGCTTTGCCGCGCTAGCGGTCGTGTTGTTTCTGCATCTTATCATCGTTGTCGCCATCGTCGTCATGTTCCGGCGCTTGACCCGTTACACCATGATTGGAAACGCATGGCAGAATGTTGCTCAGATTGTCACGCCCATGACAGAAGAATTGTTGAACGGCGGTACACTTGCAAAAGATTCGAGTGTCAGCAGGCGATTGAGACAAGAGAGCAGAATAACAGGGCAGAATAACAGATAAAGTGAAGGTCGATTATTTGAAAGATGCTGATAATGAGAGATACGATCTTGTTCATGCTGAGCTGTACAAAAGACTCGCTCAAGCTTCGAAGAAGTAGCAAACTGCTACTACTGTATCATTCGGGTTACAGCTGATCGAGAGGTTGGAAAAGTTGAGCCGGGGTCGGAAAAAATTCTTGACGTCGAGTTGAACTTTAAAATTGACATATGCCTTGCACATTCAAGATCTGACGTCGGATTGAAAAAGCTTCGAACTCTATGCGAAGCATATGTCAAGAGCATTAAGCGAGATCACAATAAAATTCACATTTGATCATCAAAGTCTCGTCGATGCATATGCGCAGCATCAACTGAGCATAAAGAAATATCGATGAACGACGAAAGCATCGACGCTGAAAATCGAGCGAATGAGATAACGAGTTGACTAAATGACTTGAAGATGAGTGTCACACTTCGCATATGTCGCGCATATACTAAGAAGAAACTCAGCTCGCTCAAGATTCTCTCAATGCAAATATTGAAGACGATGAGAAAAGTGATACGAAATAGTGCAAATCACGAGCAGAACGACGAGAATGAAGAAGAAAATGCTGCATATGCTAAGCATATGTAGAAGAATCTTCGCTCGTCTTGCTGCAAAGTAGATTCATGATATATGTGATGTTTCGCTCAAGCTGCGCATATGTTCGACTTCAATACTTCGCTCAAGCTGTTTGTCTTCTAGCTACTTTAGCTAAATAATATCGATTCTTGAGCTTATGATTAGCATATGCAGAAAGCTGAGCCGAGATTGGAATAATTTTGAACTCATGATTAGCATATGCAGAAAGTTGAGCCGGGGTCGACATCAAAAAAAAAAAGTTCCGGCCCTGGCTCAACTTTTCCAACCCCCCACCAACTGTAACCCCTGTATCACCAAAACATCCAACATTGTTTCTTTGGTCTCTTTTCCACGATACATATAGAATCAAGCTCTTCTCCTGGTCGTCTTGTTACCCAAGTTCTCGTGTGACGGCCTCCAGTAACCCAGGTTTCATCAGTCCAAAGTATCTTGTTCCATTGTTCCTTAGTCCAATCTAGATGCTCGCGCGCCCAAGTTAGTCGAAGCTGTCGATTGCATTCAGAGATAGGAGGTTTGGTACGGGCGATATATTGTTGAAATTCGAAGGGCAGTTCGAATAGCATATTAGGATACCTACCACGAACCGAAAACGGTACTTAATTATAATCAAGAATAGCGTCGATTTGATTTCGATAAGCAAACGTATTGGATAAGCTCTTCTACCTGAGCGTCAATTAAACAAGAAGTCTTTCCAACGTTTTTCGAAGGAGTGATATGCTCTTGGGAACACGAGCAATTGCTTCATAGGTCATGTTAGTAGAACATAGGGTCTGAATCTGTAGACGCTGATCGCGTGAAAGCCGCTGTCTCGTTGGGGTCTCCATCACCGTTAACCTTGGTATAGAAGAGCAAAAAATCACTGAGAAAGATTGAGAGGCGGTGATATTTTGAACCCTCTGCTTGAAATCTAGTTGATCACATGCCGCTAAATCATTAGCTCGTACTAGGGGAAATCATGCCCTGATACTGTTGTATAGGCTCTCTGTCTTATAGGGGGTAACAGGATGATTGAATTCGTGAGAAGCCAAATCAGCTTCTGCGTAGATAAAATCAAAGTATTCTATCCAGCCACGAATAGGGTTTTTCTTCGACTATGCAGGATATTTTGGATGGTCAATGAATTCGGCGCTACTGTGATTAGCCAACAAGACTTTCGATGAGTATGTGAATAGCTTTTGGTGTGAACCACGCCTCGTGGGGTAGACCGTTTTGGGTGTACACCACTGCTGGTGGTGTGGATCTCAGAAAAATGAATTTACATTCAAGTCTGTATCAGCAAGCTTTGTTCATTGAATAAATATAAATTATTAACAATTATGTATTTTCATCAGATGTAATTACGGCGGATTGGTGCAGTATCCCTCCAGGAAACCTGATAGCAAGATCTGAGATTTGTATTCGGCTATTACAGATTAAACACTCAGTGGCGACTTGTTTAGATAACAAATACAGCAGATTACAGCGCATCAGCTTTTGCCAGCAACAGGTGTTGAATCATCTGAGCATCAAAGCAGGCTACATATAAGTCACAGCTCTCACGGTATTGCTTCAACATCTCAATAATACAGTTTCACAAACCTAGCTCAAGCGGCCGACCTACAACCAAGGTATATCCGTCCCGGCTTCTTGACTAGTGCACGAATCAACAACCCAGTGTACCGAATCATGGACATAGGCCCGGACCCTTTCGCTTTGACACGAGCCTCTGAGTTTAAATCGTTTATCGGTGACCGCCCCTCTGATCCCCTCTTGACCCACCAGTCTACACGAGCCTCAGCAATCCAGTCGATCGTCGGTGATGGTCAATCAAGCCATAGGAATACCTTCTTGTTGATCTTCGAACACCAATTCAAAACCCGCTCGGACAATGGACGAAACAGGCTGGTTTCAATTAAGAAACCGTTCCTTGTAGCGAACAAGGAGACCTTTCTAGGGCTATGCGCAGATATTATGTGCATCTTTGCTCTAGATTACTTGCCAATCTTACGAATAAAATGGCTTTCACTAAACGGCCGTGAGGAGGAGACGAGAATAGATGATCAAAATATCATTCACCTACTGCAACTACTGAGAACAAGGGGAAGTATAGATAAAATACGTATTTATAGATGGGTTTGACTGCTTTCGAAAAGTCATATGGATATAATGGGTACGAGTGAGCTATTGATTTTGGTGCAAGAATGAGCATCATTAGTACTTCGACTAATTCGATCGAAGGGTTGAGGAGAAGCAGCAGTTTGTGAGAAAACAATGGATTTGGTCTAGCCTCAGACATGATTCAATGCTGGCTTTCTAAAAATGCTTGTGACAGTTGAAGAAAGACTGGAAGGGTCACAAGAGCATAACAAACTATACCAGAACAAAAGTCCATGAAAATTGCATCCTATCTTATGTGGACTAGTCCGCAGACAAACTACCTTCTATTGATGTCTCGACTACTATTCCTAGGTTCTGCGAGCTTTCCCTCTCAAACAGTATTTAGAGCAAAGTTAAGCCTTTTTTGCTTCAATTTTTTGCGCTTTCAAAGATTCCACCTTGGTTTCTCTCGGCTTGCATTGAATTGCTTTGAAAGGTCTCTTAATAAGATTCATCTTGCAGATTGAGCAGAAACGTACCCCGCAGAATTACGAAGCTTTCCCAGGCATAGAATCTCCTCTTGCGGCCTTTCAGCGTTGACAGTTACCACTTAAGGTTGAGCCTTTACCTTCCGCAGAATTTTCGCCGCGAGGATACTCGATTAGATTCCTTATCGGCAGACTTGCTGTTATAAATCCTTATTAGATGTAGATCCCACCAAAATTTCCGAAACCCCAGTGGCTGGGTCTCCTCAGGGGGTATGGGCAAAGTCGAAGTGCTGTTATTGTCTGGCCTACTTCCTTTCTGCAAAATCCTCGGCTCTGCATCGTTGCGCTTCCTACTCATCTGTCATGAATGACGATCATACAGGCCATTCTTCTGTGTTGGCATTCAGATCTCTTTGCTTACTACTGTATGTTCGACCACGATTCACCAACGGGTGCGTTCCGATATAACATTTTGACAATTCAATACAAATCAAGCTTTACATTTTCAGCAACTAGTACGGTGTCAGTAACTAGTAGTTTTCTCACAGATTGTACCATTTTTTTGAGACGATTCAGATTCTCGATGTGTTCATATTGGCGGCCGGAAATCTTCACGCGTCACGAGCCTTTCGGCCACGCTGGCAAGTAGTAAATTACAGTGAACAGGCCATTATAAGCCGGTAATCTTCGTTCCCGGTTATTATCGACCCTCTCCAATACAAAACCAAGCAGCAGCCCTCCAACTACAATATCAGAGCTATTTGAGTTTTGATTGTACAAAAAACCAGTAAAACCTTTCAGCCAATCTGGGTATCAGCTATCAACCCAAAGTCCCCATTTCTCCCCTTTTCACAAGTCTCAATGGCCAGCAACATTCGTGAGGGTGGGCACCTCCTATTCCATCTCACCATCAACAATCTACTCAAAGCCTCGATGATCAGTTTATTGATCGGTGACGGCCAAACATTCCAGAGCTTTGCCCTTCCCGCTGGTCCTCGAATTGCAAACCAAAGCCCCCCCTTTTTCCCAGTCATCAAACCATTTTCTAGCCGCGAACAACGACAATTTTGAGGGTTCACGTCTAGATATGATGCAATTCTTCCGTCTCAGTTGTGCTCCAGATCTACGGGTAAACTGGGGCTCCCGGTAGCGGTATGGAAAACGTGTTGATTGGCGATCACAACATAAAAACTGTCGAGCCACATGAGTGAAACGCAAGGGCTAGATGATACTGTAAGATTATTGCGGTAATGCTACAAGTGTTAAGAGTGATGGTAGAGTGCAAATACAGTACAGCAAGCGATTAAGCTTATGATGGAGGAAGAATGGCCACACCGGGAAATATATGGCCATAGAGAAATGCAGTATGGATAAATGGGTGAACTTGGGTCCCGTGAAAATCTTACAACGCCGAGAACGAATACATATTACACCCACGGCCAGCAAAACCGGGAAGCTTTCGCGTTTAGCCTATACTGAAAATCCCCTCTTTAGCGACTTGGCTCGAAAAAAAGAAATTGACAACATCTCCTCTTTCCAATTTTTTGTGGTACACCTAAAACGTAAGCACATTGCCTATTACAGTATCCACTAAAGTTGTTTTCAATTCGTAGTATTCTGTAATAATAAACTTCAAACACGGAAAGTAAGTCTTTGCAAATTAAGCAAGAACGTTTTAATGCCGAAAGCCCTCGCACAAGCGGACAATCCAATGGCCAGTTGGCCAGTACAGAGGGGAAGAAAGATCATGCAAGGATGATCGACATGGCTCTCCACTTCCCGAGGAGCTTTTCCTCTTCCTACCGTGGAGAAGAGTCATAGCTATGTGAGCGAGTAAGAGTTTCTAGGAATAGCCCAGCTTTTGCCTGGTAAACAGATTGTGAAGACGGCAGATCGTATATCATATATCAACTTTGCTCGCTTTCTAAGACTAGAATAGCAGCATCATCCAACCCAGTAGCTATTTTCCTACTCCACCTTCTCTCCTCTCCTATCCCCAGTAGCTCCTTTGAGTGTCGGAAACGCATCTTCGTCCCAACCTGGTGATCCGCACCTTCTCGCCACTCGCAATGGTGATTGAAGCGTCTGCCAAAATAAGCTTTGTCGCCTCACATCTTGGGAAATTGACCTACACCTCTGGGCGAGATCCAAAGTACGCACACGAGCTCTTCCTTGTGGTCGGTGACATGCTCTGCTGTACCGGTTGTGCTGCTGTCTTCCTCAGAGCCAGGAGGGAGTGCTTTCGTAAGGTTGATCCAGATTCTTTGGTTTTCGTCCTGGCCACCGAGTTGGAGGATGAGTGGCCCGTGGTCAGTGTAGATTTTCTCCTGTACATACAGTCCATGAGAAGATTTATGGCAGGATTGCAGAGCAAGAATACATACCAGGATTGTAAACAACTGCGTCCTGTCCCCTTGGGCAACTTGCCCCTTTGGCTGAAAATCCAAGGTGGCTTGGTCCGGGGTATGGGGAGCAGTGCTTTCGGCGGTTCGGATGAGTTGGCCCACTTCTGCAGTAGCCCAGCTTTGCCATGTGATAAATTCTGGAGATGATAGATCGTACATTTTGCTCTAAGGTCTGGGCTGTGGGGCCTTCTGGTGGCCACTATTGTTCGAATTTTTTGGAGACCGGATATACTTTGCGAAGCTTAGAAAAAAGGGGAGGAACCTCGAATATGTACCGAATAAGAAATGATCAGGTAAGATTGCTCTTCGGTACGTTGCAGGGAGGGTATTGAGAACGAAGCGAAAGAAAAGGATATGGTTTGGATGATGACGGAAGGAGAAGGCGGGAATGGAAGAAGCGAGTCCTATTCGTGGTTTCCTACTGAAAGATAAGAAGCAGAATACCCTCATCTGCTTTATACGCAGCTGCATAAAGCCGGATGGAGATAGAGAAATCTAGGTCGACTAGGTAACAGAGACATTTTCCCCAAAATGGTTGGAAGCCACGGTTAACGACTTCCACCTTCCCTTACGTGACATAAGATTACAGGCTAGTGTCAAGCGGGAAGGTCAGAGCCACAGCTTCGCTGTAGCAATCAGAGGCGGGAAGATTGAACGTTCCCTTGTTGAAAGATGCAAATAGACAGCTCTAGAATTGTCGATTCGTCTATTCGATGTTCCCGCCTTGGAGAATAAGCCGATGTGAAAGTATGAAAGAAGACGCAATGCACGGAGCATGCTTGGAATAGGTTGGAAACCTCCATGCTCAACTCCGTTTATTCTAGAACCAAATCTTTTCCCTTTATCCAGCGTGGTTCGATCGACTATGAATACCTCTTACGTCTCTCTCATCATTACTGTTTTTAATCATTAGATTTATTCGGGTCAAGGAAAAACCATCTCTGCTTCCAACGGTGACTTAAGCCTGCAGATTTTGAACAGTGCCGCGATTGTATCCTGGAAAGAACATGGCCGATCACCACCGCAGCACCAACGCATCAGTACATTACCGTCTACTCTCGCAAGGCTACATACGTCCTTCGGAGCTATTGGCCCGCACTTTTCCTGTGATGATATCCGACAGCGGAACTTGCAAACCACTTATCGCCGCTCATCAAGAGAATCTCGATAGCTTGATAGTGGATATTGGAAGGTTGTTCGATATTCAGGGCATCTCAAATCTAAGCGTAGAGTGGTATGGGCAAGCGGATTGGCAACTTTTCTCGCAAACTCTAGACAAAGACAACCTCGATGCCATGCTGAGGTTGGTAAGGGCAAGGGGAAGCATGGACACAATTCAGATCCGATAAGCAGACGCTAGAGTTTTGAAGCGATGGGGAGTTTCACAAGGGTGATATGTCGCGGAAAGAAACTGTAGCAATGTCCTTTGGCTGTGCAACTCTAGGATTTCGTCAGAGACACTGTTCATTCGATGACTCAATAATTTGCCTTCATTATGTGTACAAACCCATGAGTTCTTGTTGCACACAGCACAATGATCGAGCTCCTTCAACCCGGCACATGAGATGACACGAACACGTAGATTTTTCTCCGTCTTCTACATGTGTGGCAATTTGACTTGATAAGCCTTAACACGATTTACCTATGTCGGTCAACAGTGCTAACTCTAAAACAACATGGTGGTGTGAACTCGCCAAACTGGGATTCTTTCTCAAGAGCGAATAATCTATAATATATAGCAGAGCGGTTAGAGATGTTTGTTATGATTCTTAACATTTGAGGTGGAGTCCTTCACAGCGTCAGATCGCAAAAGCCACGTCATTGGCTTAATTGAATCTGTACGAGATCATATGAATTCTTTCTCCCTCGCCCGATCTTGTCCTGCGCGTTCGTAAGTCAAGAGAATAGCAAGAAGACAGATAGAATCTTTTGAGCATAAATCTCGATATCCAACCTGTATCCCAACATCCCGTATCAACCCCTCGAGACAATATTATCTTATCCTACACTTAGAGCTAGTCACACCAGTGTAGATAAAGATTTCCCTATAGTGGCCCTTGATCACGGTGTCTACAAACCACTTATTCTTGACTACGGAAGCTTGTGCAATGTCGCCATCGGTCTTCAGTACCAGATAAGAGATCTATTTCATCTTGAGGGTTTGCCGGGCCTTAAGTAAAATGGGTTCAGGCAGCGGCTATGAATCACGGTTGGCCGCGCGAAGGTACTCTGCTCAATGAGCACAATATTCCGGCAATCTTGAGGTTGATTGCGGCGAGAGGTTCTCAAGTTGCGATTAATGTTGTCTGGGTCTGGCTGGAGACTTAATGCTGAAGAAACAGATTTTTAATAGAAAATACAAGTGGGATCAATGCAATTTCTGGCATCTTGAAGTGTTTCAATGGGTTTATCTGTTTCTGGTATGCGCAGTGGTGGAGGATATGGCGGTTTTATGTAATCGGAGTCGCTTGGGGAGACCTGCATGTATCCTGCAGAGACATGGGTCGGTCAAACATCATACATGGTTCAGGAGCTGTGGACGAGTATTAAATCATCTGAGGTACAAGAGACAGGCTACGTTAAACCTCATAGGCGCCTATACAAGCGCTTAGCGCCGGGAAGAAGCGCCAGATCACCACCATTCCCAATGGGAGTCTCAACTTGTGCCGCAGAAAACACGGAGTGAGTAATTCTTTGACCACATCGTGGTTCCGCAATGGCTCAACCGTTGATCACAGTCATTGGGTCTCTCAACGCTGATTTGATTACGCGAACCTCTCGGATTCCTTCTGCGGGAGAGACACTGACATCTCAATCCTTCGATACGGGTTTCGGAGGCAAAGGCGCAAACCAAGCTACAGCATGCGCAAGACTTTCTCGCCGTAACGACAGTGTGGGAAGAGGGAACGTCAAAGTAAAGATGGTTGGAATGGTTGGTGATGATACTTTTGGCCGAGACATTAGATGGCCAATGGTGAGCAATGGGATTGACATCAGTGATGTCTGGGTCAAAGAGGGATATAAGACGGGTATTGCTGTTATTATAGTAGAAGAGGCTACTGGGGAGAACAGGATACTTCTGTCTCCCAACGCGAATTATGCCTTGAAGCCAGCACAATTTACCACCATACCAGGACCGATACCGGATTTGCTTGTGCTACAGCTAGAGATTCCATTAAAGACCGTGCTAAAAATACTCGAAGTCGCCAACGATAAGAAAATACCTGTCATTCTGAACCCCGCGCCAGCACAGGGACTACCTAAGAAATTTTACAAGACTATAGAGCACCTCATCGTCAATGAGTCAGAGGCAGCGATGCTATCAGAAGCAGTGCTATCAGAAAAACTCGGATCTCGGATTCCCCGACTTGCAGACCTACCGCCACTGCCAGATACACCTTCACAGACATCGACGTTGCCAATTTCGCCAAGACTTCCAAATACACCCACACTGTCAGATACGTCCAGATTATCAACTGACTCGATATCTTCCGAACCTGCGACGGTCCAAAGTGGAATTCAAGACTTAGAACAATCACGACCCTCAAATGTAAGGGGGCTTTCTAGCTCAGAGACAATGAGTGTATCTAGTTCACCTATACTGTCGAACACACCAGCAGGTTCATTGTCCCACTCAGCCATGTTTACCGATCCTGCAAGGTTCAACGGATCTCGGATATCAGACTCTTCGTTTTTATCAGAAACGACGTCGATGATGGCAGATGCAGCGGTGTACTCAGGGCCAACCCTTCCCCATTTGATCGATACAGCGAAAATCTTCCACCGTCTCGGCGTTAATGTCGTCATAATCACCCTTGGCGCCCGCGGCGTCTTCGTCTCGATACGAACAGGTATTTGTTACCGCTTCCCCGCAGAAGAAGTGGACGCCGTGGACACCACTGCCGCAGGGGATACCTTTGTGGGAGCGTACGCCGTGGCAATAGCCAAATACAGAACCAAGGTACTCTCTGCCAACCAAATCCTGAGTGCCGTGAAATGGGCAAACAAGTGTGCGGCGAGAACAGTCGAGAACGAAGGCGCGCAGAGTGCAATTCCATGGCTGAACGAAGTACGGCCCTTCACCTTCGAGAAGATAGTATACGAAGCTCCTGCGGATAATTAAAGCGCCGGAGCGACACCGAGCCCGACGGCTAGTACGCTGTCGAAACCTTCTCAGTCTCTCAGACCTTACGTTACGATGAGTCGATATCTGGAATATGGCTATAATCAGATAACCCGAAAAGAAATCCAGACGCCACTAATGCATTTAGAAGAGCGTGGATCAAACCTGTCAGTTCCCTGCTTCTTGTCTACCTATCGATCAAGGCTAATAGGGTAACACAGCTACATAACGTGTTTCGAAGTGCAATGATGTTTGGCTAAAGACCTAGGTAGCTGTAGTTGAAAATCGTCTTTGCTGCCCTGAAAACGGTACAGCAGTCCTTCGAGGGTGCCTACGTCAGTGTTAGCACCATCGGCATTGCGCTTTTGTGAAAGTAATCATGGACAGTATTATGAACGAAGAGCAGAATAGGAACACTCCTCAAGTGGCAAGTACTCAGGGCCCCTGTCCATATCTTGTTAACCACAGTCTCCGGCTGTCCATATGTGTTTATAGCCTTCTATCATATCTGAACTGATCCAATTTCCGAACACCCTAACAGTATAAACTGATAATATATGTAGACTATAAGCGAAGAATTCCGTCGCAGTCCTAAAAAAGATCTGGCATCTGATATCTGGCAGTCTTGCGCTTTTCCAATTTTCTTTTCAAGCTTCGTACAACATTGCGTTAAGTCTCTCGAGATTGCTCCTGAGCGATGAGGCTTCGTTTCTACTCTCATATCAACGCCTCTAACTGTCGCCTCTATAGATATAGAGACTATTGTGAGTGGTGCAATTGTAGTCATCGAGGTCCATGCATGCATGCGTGAGCCTCAGAGTTGAATACCGAGATTGTCAAAGTTGGCATTTGCTAACAAAGTACATTCGTGCTAATGTCCCACGGCAGAACGGTTTTTCCGTCTTCAAAAACCCCGGTGGCTGGTCTCCACATAGCAAAATAAACAACCGGTCCAAGCTCGTGCTCCAGCTTCCTCCACTCATCGCTTGTATCTTTCTTCGAAGCATGGAAAGAAATCTTAAACAGAACATGGTAACCAAATCGTTCATACAGATCTTTGCCGCTTGCTGATGCCTCTATGAAACTTTCAATACCCAGTTCCTTGGCCTTATCAACTCCCCAATATATCAGCATCTCTCCGATACCCCGATGTCGATACTTTGGATGAACGGAGGGACGATTCAGGGCTGTGCGGTACTAGTCAATCGCCGCCATTTTTTTTATTTCAAAATCAGTGTGGGATTTCGACGTACCGAGATGCGGCCTGTTCATCCATTGATGTTTCGGCGCGTGACATAGACGAAGCAACTCATTACAGTACATCCGTCCTGCGCTGCCCTCAGGCCACCAAGAAGCCTCCATCTTCGGTGCACCATTGGCATAGGGATTGGTTCTATAGATCAGCCACTGTGTACCGCCCACGACTTCTCCTGTTATTAGATGCCGGATGTAAATCCAATGGCTCGAGGAATCACATTGATGTGACTGCCAGAGACGGTCTTTCGATTCTTGGATGGCGGCTTCGCGATCTGCTGCTGTGGGACCGAATATTGGGAAGAAAGCCGAGAATGCTGGATCGTAGGGATTGTAGTGAGCTTTCCATACCACGTCGATGAGCGCATCAAACTCATCCCGTGATGTTACTTCTATGGTCATAAAGGGTTCCATTACGAGCAGCTGGAGTTTGATTTAGACCTAAGTATTTCAAGTACACCTAAGGATCTATATAATTAACGTTAGCTAATTTCAAGTTGGAACATGCGCAGTCATTGCGACTATTACTGCATCTCGCAAACTTACCCTCTTGATATCCACCTTGTATGGCTCGTTGTGCAGAAGGGAGGTGTGGAAGTGGAGAAGAGTTACAATTCATCGGCGGCAGCCTCGAGGGAACTGGCACAATGCCATACAGCTGCGCCGCCCACCCGCATAAAACGATCTGCATGCAAGGTTGCAACCTCTACGCCCAAAGTATCAGCTGAGCTGGATTCAAGGCAAATGGTTAGGCCGTAAGTTTTGTTGCTCGCATGTTTAGCAGCCTCGTCATCTCGACGAGCAAGATGCATCACCGTGCACTATCACACTGTTCAGCGGATCCTTACAGTTTCAAAGATAATGAACGCCGATCCTGATCCGGTACTTATCATGAACAACTTCAATTAACATGGCCAAATATTCTTTTGCCAAATCGTGTAGTCAAAACAGTCTAGATAGTGCTTTAAGAATCTAGAGACTCAGCAAGCTGCAAACCATGAAGTACTTTGTATAGCGTGTATGGGTGCTAGAGCTCCACGTCTTTTGCCCGAGATAGGGGCCCATTAAAGCTGTAGCGTATCTAGGGTTAGGGTCACTCCCGCCCTCCCAATGATCGGCTATCCGCACCGAGCCCCGAAGCGCGTAAATCGATGACCTCATACCAATTCGACCATCCACCAGATCCTCAATTCCCAGAACGCCCACCCAAAATGTCTCTCATCCTCACCCACGCCAGTTCCCACCCCCTCAAACCCCACCATGTCCTCCCGCGCCGAACAGCTCCAAAACAACTACGAGCCCCGCCCTGACCCCCAAGCCCTGACCGCCAACCCGGACCCCTCGCAAAACTCCTCCACCGGCGTCGATTATGAACCGCATCCCGAGCGCTCAATAAAGCTCCCGCCGGAGCGCGAGAAGATCGTAAAGGCGATTACGAATTTGTACAGCGGGAGTGCGAGCGAGGAGGACATGCAAGTCTATGCGGCAGAGAGCACGTACGACGACCCATGGAGCTACTGCGATACGCGGTACAAGATTGCCGGGCAGTGGTATGGTGAGTTCCAACAATCCCAATCTCCCACCATCTCCGCGCACATGAAAAAGCCCTTGGCCCCTCAAGCTCCAAAGACCCCCAATCAACCATCCTAACTATCCCAGGCATCCCCAAAGTAATGTCCACCTCCCGCACCCTCGCCACCGAAATCATCTCCAACACCACCGCCAACCCAAACCAAATCATCTTCAAAATGAAACAGGAATACACACCGCGGCTCGTGCATTTCACAAAGCCGGTAAATAGCCTGGTGACTTTGACGCTCGATGAGCAAGGCAAGGTCAAATACCACAAGGATATGTGGAATGACAAGGATTATAGCCACGAGGGGCTGGGGAAGGTGATGAAAACGCTGAACGGGAATCATTTAACAAAGATTACAAGACCGCCCGGGGATCTGTAGTTGGGGTCGATTGAAAGTCGTCGGGGTTGACACTGAAAGTTGGATTTCTACCATGCAACCGCGAGCGCCTAGCCTATCTTGCTGCATCACCCAAAGTGCATTGTCATCAAGACATTTATGACCATCTTGCCCCCCCTTCTCCTTCCTCCTTTCCTTCCCCTTTCCCTTCCCCTTTCTCCTTCCTCCTTTCCTCCCCCTTCCCCTCCCCTCCCCTTCTCAGCACGATACCTTTCGCAACCAAAACCCGCAGAACCCCAAGACCACGGCCGCCCCATCAGCAAAGTCGGGTGTGAGAAGAAATTTCATTCCCAATCGATCTCTATGCGAATTCCCTCGTACCTGGGGCTGGCCTACTCGTTTTACGCATGGTCTCGGCTTCTAACTCCCGCTTTCCCTAAACCACCGTTACCGTCCTCTAATTATTTTCGTTCTACGGCCCCCCCCCCGTCGGCGCGTTCGTCGTGTTGATGATAACTTACTGTGTAAAAATTTTTCTCACTTAGATTATATATTAGACACTGTTAAAAAACGGAATTGTTATTAGCGAAAGCTGATAGTTAATAATGCGGTTTCTGAAGATGGTATCTTGAAGTCTAAGAATGTGTTATGATCTGGTAAGATAAGAGTATGATAGTAAGACTAACAACAGTCCTCCCTCTCTCTCTATTTCCTCCCCACCCAGCTGTCTCACCCTCACACCCCCTCCTCTGTCGGCAACCCCCCCTTCGAAACGCCCCCATCCCGCCACCTCACCTCGATCTCCCCAGCCTCACCATCCCACCTCATACTGCCCAAAAAACACTCCCCCACCTCATCTCCAATTACCCCCCCCTCCACATCCCCCCTCTCCCCTCCAAGAAGCACCTCCGCCCTCCCGTACCGAAGAAGCTCAAGCAATCTCCAATCCCAGATATCCACGCTCCGATCCGGGGGCCAGCGTGGGGCGTCCAGGGACAGGGCTTTGAAGACGTTGAGGGTGGCTTCTTTGCGTCTAGATTCGACGAGGATGAGGATGGGGGTGTTGGAGGCGGTGGGCAGTGAGGGAGCCGTGGGGACGGGTGTGGCGGGGAGGGTTGGAGAAGAGGGGAAGTGTTCCGAGAGGTAGGGCAGGCTGGCGATGCCGAGATCCAGCATGAGATTGTGATTGATGTAGGGGGTTTTGGCGATGCAGGGGCTTAGGTAGATTTGGGAGTGTTTGAGGTCGGGGATGGGGATGTCCATGGGTGTCTCGGGGTTGCTGGAAGTAGGCGTTGGCATGGTTTCTGACATGGGCAAGTCGGATCCCTGACAAATAGGAGGAATACTCAAGCAGATCTTAGGTGACTGTGGATCGTTGGAAATAGGCGTTGGGGTGGCCTCTTTTATAGGTGAACAAGGCGGTCTAGCACCGGCTGCAGGCGTCATAGTCAACTGCGATGTCCCTTGGCTAGTGTACTCCGAAGCTGTAGTCTCCCGACCAGGCGAAGAGGGTTGAAATATTTGTCTTGGGTGCAGGTATGCTGCTTCTGAAGCACCTATTGGAATTTTGCGCACAAGGAATGATTCAGGGGTTGATGATCGTCCGCTTCTCCTCCTGGCTGGCTTGATCAAAGGTGTATTTCGTGGTCGAGCAGAGTTAGTGAGATTTTGAAGGGCTTGTACTGGTGCGATTGTACAACCAATGGTAGAGGGTTGATCGCTGAGCTTGGTCTGAGCTTTGAAGAACCGCCTCGCCCTTTTAAACTGCGTTGCTTCATCGCTAGAGGTCACCTCTCCGCCCGCCGTCTCGTCAATCTTTCGCTTCCGGGGATCCTGGCTAGGCTCGGTGGTAAGACTGGCTGAGAAATGCTTTCCGGCAACGCTATTCAGAGCTGCTCGAAATGGTGATGAAGCAGGCGGTGTAGGCAGAGTGCTTTCGGTGGCCACGCTACTTTGCGATTGCCTTCATGTAGGCCTTCGCAAGACACTACCATCCTCTACTCGATACTCCGACTGGCTCATCTCCCTGGTGTCCATGCGGATCATAGTTGGAGCTCCAGACTTGCTGCGACCACGACGAGCATTTCTTGCAGTCTGGGCGATACGAACTTCTTCATTTTCTTTTTCGTCTTCCTGAGAGTTCTCCCATGGTGCCATGACTCCCTTGACACCCCTATCAACTTTCTTCAGCTGCTCGATCCACTGCTCAACGTCCTTAGTGAGATCGTCAGATGGTACCAATTTGGCGACGCTGGCCAGCTCCTGTAGTTCCTCAATGGTCACGGCCTCCTTCCAGTCCCTATCCCAGTGAATCTTCAAGACTCGTGGGAATCGCAACGAGAAAGTTGTTCGATTTGGCTGTTTGTCAAAGCCCGCACCCATGACCTCAAAAACAAAGGGCTCTTTGAAAGTTACTGACATGTCGAGAACGCCCTGCTCGAGGATCATGCCATATGCCGCTGCTTCGCTCCGGGACCCTATGTCCACAGCTCTGAACTGACCTAGTTGATTGAGGGTCTTTATATCCTCCGGCTTGATACAGAGGTTGAGAGAATCAATAACAGCAAACTTGGGCTTAGCATTATGCTGCATTACCTCGTCCTTATTATTAAGACATCCAATGTGAAAATGCGTCCAGTTTGGGTTGAGGCCGCAGAACTTCTTTGCCTCGTTGACATCGTAGCCAGCGCCCACAACTGCGAAATCAGCTGTATCTCCCAGACCCTTGATATAATCCTTTTTCATTTTGATCCAACAACTTGGATATTGCCCAGGTGACGGCTTTCTGGCGCTGAAATAAGGTTCGTCACAGGGCTTTAAGACAAGCCCTTCCCAGCGCATTGCAAAGGTGCGAGCAAGTGCTTGTTGCAGCTGGCTTGGACCGTTTGAAGAAGAAAAGTCTATTATATCTCGTACAGCCAACCCTGCACGCCCTGGTATAGGAGTTATTAATTTCTTTAGGAGACGCCTTCTGCGTGTATGTGATTGGTTAATGATAGGGTCGTTGTCAACAAGCATAACATCATAAAACATGATCATCAAATGCTCGAAATCATGAGGCCTAAGACGAGTCAATTATACGTTCGGACCCAGCAAAGAGTGGGTAAGACTTACTGTGAATCAAAAGTAGTACCCAAAAAAGTTCCTGACCGAGAGACGTGCTTTCGTATCTTACAAAAGTCCAGTATATCCCTCTTGCGGTCGCTCCAAACGACCAACTCTCCTTCCAAAATGCACTTTCCAGAAAAGCCGCAATCCTGACGGCCAATGCGAAGAGAATCCCTAATTGAATGATGTAACCCAGCACGATCAGCGGTGGAATCTTTACCGCTTTTAGAGAAAATTTTGATCCAGTTTTCTCCAGCTGAGAGATCAATGTGTACTTGGCAATACTCGCCATCGTACTTCCTCTCGACGCTCATCTTCTGGCGCCCTATCATTTTCACCGCATGCTTGACACTGCGTCCCACAATATACTTTATTCTGCCTAGTTTAACCCCGACCTTCGGAGTAAGAATGCCAGTTGTATTTGTGTGCTGAGGGATCCTGTCATTATGACCTTCTCGAAGAAGGCTGGGTACACCACGACCCCGTAGCATACTAATCGCCCCCTCAAAGCTATCGTAAACCTTGATGTACTGCGGAAGATCGGGATGAAGGCATGCCAGAACCATTGGCAGAGGTAATTCCAGGGATCCAAGGTCCTTGACTAATATCCTTGTAAACCATTTGGCTTCTCTGGATTGTAGTCTTCTGTAGATTCGCTCCAAGATCCTGTCGACATCTTTTGGTTCGTCGTTTTCTTTACTTTCCCGGACATCAGGCCCAGAGAAGCGGTTCCTTGCGGCTAGTTTGGCCAATGCGGCATCTACCTGGTCCAGAGTGACCTCATTCTCAGGTATTTGCTTAGGGAACTCGGACTGCTTGAGCGCCCGTTCTACACAATCTCCAAGGTCCCCGTGGCCCGGCGTCTTCCATTGGTCTAAAAGCTGCCATCTGCCATTGCCAAGACACAGGCAGCCTCTCAATCTCCTGGATAGCGATTGCGCCTTGAGGCTATAAACACGGTCGGTCCTTTTCTCTGGGAACAAAGCAGAAAGAAGTGCTACCGGATCAACCCCAGGTGAATCAATGGTGACCTTATGGCCTCGGAACCATTGCCGTGTCCTGTCCCGAATCTTCTGCTGAAGAGCAACGGGAAACAAGGGTGGAACATGCGCACAGTATGATTCTATGTCCGATAACAACGTGCATAAGTCATAAAACTTGAGAGGCATTACGAAAGCGCAAAGACGTGCGGTACTTCAAAAGCGTTCAGAGAGTCTATCGAGCTGAACAGGAAATGCAAGGAATTCCAAAGCACACGGTATATATACATATAAGCCATACTAAAGTACGTCACTCCTGAGCGACACCTACATAAGAGGCGAGTAACACTGTTGTCTTTATGAAGAAATGGTGAAGGTGAAGGGATGAAGTACTTCACGCGAATCCCGTCTTTGTTTGTGGTTCTCCGTAGCGTAATGCGCGTGATCACATGCTTCCGGCTAGCGTAAATCACTTGCGTACGACTTATACAAGCAAACAGCAAGCAATTATATGTACCACATGTCTCTCAGGTGTTTGGCTGAATTAGACAAAGCAAGCAGTCAGGCAGTCATTGACTGGGTTATATTTGCAGACAAATTGGTTCAAACAGTCAAATTTGATTGGAATTCGCAAGCACTAAGACTCCCAATGCACTCAACCGGGCGCCAGAGCCGCCAAACATCCTCACTATTACCGATAACAAACAGGTCGAAAATCCCCAGCGCAGAGCCCTCAGAAAAGAGTCCAACGCCACCATTACAGAGATGCGCCATTGCACCTAATGTGTTGCCGCTTTGACAGCCCCACAGCAAATCCTCTCGACAAGCTGTCTCCTCCTAACAAGATTCATACAGCCCCCACCCCTAGGATTCCAGTCCATCATCAAATTCAAAGGAATGTCCTAATAACCCTTCGATCAGCAGTCCCCAAAAAGTTGCTCTTCTCATTGCTTGCTTTCATGCCGCCGAAACAGCTCGGGTCGCAAGCATACGTATGGCCTTAAAGCAGAAGGAGCTCCACCCGTAGAACGAGTTAGTCTCATGTTGCAAACGCCGCACTCAACACATTTCGAACTCAACTTGTGGACATACACCGTAGTCAGTCAACACAAGGAGCATCGAGAAACGATTGAGGCAGAACAGGTAGCGAGAGAAGTTTATACACGGAGATGACGGCGGCTAATCGATATTTGTCCAGGGTACGATTAGCGTCTAACGGTATATTGGGAGTTGATAAAGTGGAGTCTTAGGCCAAGCAAGGGTCAAGAAATTGACGATAGCGTAGAAGTGATCCTTATTATGGAAGTGGGAATATAAATTGGAACGAAAACCATGATGTAAGGTCACTCGAGAAAGTAATGAATGATTTGTGGTAACGTCCAGCGCCCCGAGTCGAAGGTATGACATGTAATTCTGACATAAATCAAGTTCAAGCCAACTTGGCAAGGCAGGCGTCATCCACGATCTCGAGAAGGTCCGTTACAGGCTGGAGGGCATCAAGTGGTGAGTTTGTTCGAGAAAGTTCCTGAGCAGTGATGTCATTGTCACCCTTTGCGCTTTCGCTTTCCCAGATCTCGATCTCCGGCTGAAAGGCCGATGGGCTCTGAATATCAGTTGACGTGTTGGAAGCACTCTTGGAGTCACACTTGGACTGTTCAACTTGAGCCAAGAACTCTCTCCAGCCATCCGCGTGCTCAACCCCAGTATTGATAGTGGGTTCAATCATGGAGGAGACCTCGTTGGGTTCCGTGGCAGTAATGACTTTATCCTTGACCTGGTTAACGTCTTTCTCGGCAGGGACGATAATGTAAGAGGATGCATCGCAGCCTTCAGCATAAAAGTCCTTGGCGTCGAGGGTGCCGAGAGGAGAACGAGGCTCATCGGTCATCATATCGGCCCGCAATGTAGTAACAGCGGCAGAAGAGTATACAAGGCCGTCAACGGGAGGAATGTTCTCTTTGCCTCTATCGTCTTTGGCGGCAGCGCGGCTCTCGTCATCCGAAGAGATGTCAAGAGTGAGAGTGTAATGGTTCATCAGGTTTGATGCCTCCTCTCCTGCTGTGTCTTCATGAATGTCGAATATCCATGTTTTAGGGATTGACTCCTCCAAGGTGGGTACGTCCACAGGCTGAACCGGCTTGTAAGACGAAACAGTGCCGGACAAAGCAGCATCGAGTGAGAACGGCACACCACCGTGAGAACCGCCTTTCGAAAAGGCCGGAGGATCAACGCGGGTAAAAGGGCTCGAAGACACACGACGACGTGACAAGATACCGATGCGTTTGCTCTTGGGTGATCTACCCGTAACGGTCGGTGCCGAGGAGGGTCCGACGCGTCGGCTCTTTGCTGCTCTATCTGGAATAACTGGTGTTGATGGAATCTCTGCCTTACGCTTCAGGAGCTTAGCTGGGGTAATTATGGGCCGATTGATCGCGCTTGGGGTAGAGAGAGTGTTTGTAAGAACAAAGTGCGATGCCTTATTCGGCTTTACGAGGTCGATGTCGTTATTCTTGGACTTCTTATAAGATGACAGGAAGATGGAAGGGTCGATGTTCTCAGAATCGTGATCATCGAATTCTTGTGGAGCGTTTCGCTTGAGAGAGGATGGTGTAGCGGAAACAGCTAATTGTAATGTAAGCATAAATCAGATCGTTGTACGTTATCCATATCTAATAAGTTGAATTGAATTCTAGGCAAGGGTCAGATTGTTGGGTGGACAAGCTATCATACCATTCTGTTTGTTCTTAACGTTTCCCAAATTACGGAGCCTCGCGCCATTCAAAGATGCGAAAGGCTGTCTTGCTGGAGACATTTGGGTCGCTGCCATTTCGAATGATTGAGGTTAATTAAGGAGTAGCGTATGTTGTTGTTCGAGGAATGCCGTATGGAGCGTGGAGGGTATTTCGGTCCTCGATGATACTCGTAGAATGTTGATATTCTGAACAACAAACCAGGAGGGAATAAGTGCACAAGTCTTTGTCGAATTGAAGATAGCAGTGACAGTCAATCACAACAATAACAAAGGCGAACGATAGATGGAAGCAATGCCTGAGGAGCGAGGAAGAAAACGAGGAGACAGTTGTATGTTATTGCTCCGACGACCCCTTGCCCAGTTTCACAGGCGCAGCAAGACGTAGAGCGTGGGTGAGGGGGACACGCTACACGTATACCGGAAGTACCTGAGCGTGATTTAGCACTACTGCAAGTGCGTAGCCGTACTTGGCAGAGCGCGTTGAAGCGTGAGTTGGCGGGGCTTTTCCAGTCTGGTGCAGGCGTCCTTGGGAGGATTGGCTATGTTGCCTTAGCTCTGAGGTTTGATTTATGCTGGATGACGATGATAATTGCTGTGCCAATGGTTGAGGACAAGTTTGGAGTCTTGATTGCAATCTAGGCAAGTATTAAAGGGAGTGGATGATTGGATTAGACTTTAACATTTTGCTCTGGTGGGGATCCAAGGGCAACACCACTAGCCTACGCGCCGAGTTCGCGTTTTGCCTTCCCGGCTTGAGCCGCTCTGCAACTGCTTTAGGACCACACATCGCCTTCGCTCAACCTTCAATGTGAAGATATAGAAACACGGTTTGAAGCTTTAGATGTTCCAATCTACGGTCCTGCAGTCCCCGTGTATGTTTCAATCAAAGTTCGAGTCGAGAGCATATTTCACCATGTCCGAGCCTTTCGCTTGTCTGCCTCAGGCATCTATTCACAGATCTACACAGCTACAGTTTCCTTTAGCCATTGCGTCCTACACTTCCCTGTCATTCTTGTGGCTTCGATGACCTTCAGATGAGAGAATATGGGATCTGGGGTGCAGGATGTTTGAGCACGATCTCCATGCATCACTATGCTGCTCTCTATGGCTGAGATTCTACATTTATGCAAATGCTGTGCTTCCTCATGCTCGTTGTTCTGCCTTAGGTTTGAGGAATTATAGGCGATGGATTGTCTAGATTGGTGGCTATGCCCAGCATCCAACGCCTCAGGCGAATGCTCACCTCAACGCGTCTTCCCAACCGTCAAGTACCTTCAAGCCCTGCTTCCTCTTTCCGGTGTCCTCCAACCAGGGCAAGGCTCACCCTGTCCTTATACTTCTACCGCGTTCATCAAGTTAAATCGCCTGAATCCGTCTCAACCAAAACAAGTCTCCTTATCTTCCTGTAAAGATTTGACTGTGCAGCGGACCATCTCATTATTAGACGTTTCAGTTCTGAGGATTGTCTCTTTTTCGTTTAACCGGAGAGGACATCTACTTTTCCTTGCTCCACAAAACTTTACAGCAAGCCTAACATAACAGCCTGGCTGTCCGGTCCATTCCTTGGCCATATGATTTCCAACGCAGCAATAAGAGCAAAGGGGTCTGTCCACAGTGTTGACGATTAGCTAAGACGCAATATAGTGCCGAGAAACCATGCTGGTATTGCATTGTCTATGCCCACCTAGATTGCTGGACCTTTCTCCAATCTTTCACAAGGTATTTTACAGAAAATTTTCTCTCCCTGGGATGCCATCTTCCAGCCAAGAAGTCAGCATGTAGAGAAAGTGGACTGTTACACTAACCAACCGAACCATCCACCTCAGAAACCTGCATCTGTAAAAGTCAAACTTAGACATGTCAATTAGCTTTTCCCGCTTGAAAGCTAACAATTGGGAAACATTTTGATAATCAGAGGCCCCGCCAGCGTTCACGGCGCATTGAATATAAGAACCAATGACACATTCCGCGCTTTTCGGAAGAAACGGGTCACAGCTTTCGTTTGCGAAGAATGGGGCCATGATGGAAGAAGAGGTTCGGAAATGCGTCTGTGGGAAATCCCACATAGATTGTAAATCTGTGCACTTCTAAGCGGCATAGGCTGCGAATGGATCCAGATGGCAAACACTAGCAATCGGCTTCATTGCGATGAGCTTTCCCTCCAAAGTTTGATTGAATACGTTCGATTCGTGTTCAGTTGGCCAACAGTCATCCACAGGAAAACAGCGGCATTTCGATTTGTTCTCCAATCTCTGTAATAGTCGCTGGCGAGGAGACAGTGTGTGATGATCTTTCAGTGCGGCGAAAGCCAACGTCGCACAAAGTAGGACTCGACAGACTTGGTGAAGTCGACGAGCCATCTTTCGTTCTCTTCAAAGGTGCAACCTTAATTCGAATAATCTGTACTATACAGCAGCTTGATTATTGCTCTGTAATGGAAGCCTTGTCCAAAGCAGAACAAAGACGAGGCTGCACAATGCCCGCCATCCACAATGGCCATGGGACGGCACGGTTGCAACCTTGAATCCTTCACTACAAACGAGCTTCGCTACCTACGTATAGTAAGGCAGGATTGAGCATCAAACATGGCTTGCATCACTCACCGCATTCAATAGCCCGCCAAAGGCCGCTTGGTTGATAGCACTCTATTGGCTACGGTATACTCTCTACCTGTATGGGCTCAAAAGATGCAGGATCAACTCTATGCAAGTTGATTGGAAGCAACCTTGGAACTTTTTTTTAACCAAGTAACCAAATGCAAATTAGCCCGCAGTGAGATGCATTTCAGGACGGTGCCTTACCGACCCAAGAGCGGTCTGTGCCCCATTCGTCAGTTTGTCAGAATCCAAGAAGTAAAGCAACAGCTCGTCGTGAAGCCACCTTTCCCATCCGCAACACCAACCTGGCACAACGACACGTATCCGTCATTCTCGCCCTCTCGCCCCGAGCTGAGCGTTGCTGGCAAGGCTGTGGTGATAGCGGGCGCGGTAGGGCTCTTCTTCGCTGCAAGGTCAGCCAACATGACAAGAACACGCCCACTAACACAGCCGAAAGGGCAGTGGCATCGGCCGCGAAACCGCATCCGCCTTCTCCGACGCGGGCGCAAGCAAGATCGTCCTCCTCGGCCGCAACGAAGCCAATCTCTTAAAAACAAAAAGCGCCCTAGTGCCAAACTCCACGAGCTGCTCCATCCATGCCGTTAGCGTCACCGACAAGAAGGCGCTCATGGACGTTGCTGCTCAGGCGGGGGCCTGGGATATCCTGATTCTCAGTGCTGCGTTCGTGTCGAGCCCCGCCTCGGTCGCCGAATCGCCTGTGGAGGATTGGTGGCAAAGCTTTGAAGTAGGTTCTATCCAGACCCACGCCGCAACGACTTCACTAAGCTCTATCACCCCATCAGACCAATATAAAGGGCACAATGGCTGCAGCAAAGGTTTTACTCCCGACCGGAAATCCATCGCAGGCCGCGATCCTCGGAATGACCACTGGCACTAGCGGTCTCCCGCCAGCAATGTTGCCCGGACTCTCGGCATACATCGGCTCGAAGCTAGCGCAGGTAAAGTTCCTGGAGCTCCTGGCGGCGGAGAACCCGAATGTGTTCGTTGCGAGTGTGCACCCGGGTATGGTTGAGACGTCTCTATTTCGCAAGAGTGGGGCGAAGGCTGAGGCCTTGCCAATAGATGAAGGTTGTTCTGATGTTTACTAGCCAATCTTCTCTTTCATCTCAAGCGTCTCCAGCAACGAAATGCTTATATTACCGTTCAATAGTCCAGCTTCCCGCACAGTTTATGGTCTGGGCGAATTGGGACGTCGATGAGCTGAAGTCTCAGGCTCAAGAAATCCAGTCCGGACAGCACATAACGAGCGGGGTTATCGGCGGGCCCTTCCAGCACATGGGTTGATGATCTTAATGATGAAGCAGGTGGTGGGTCAATCAATGAATTTGTGGCAAGTTTTCACGATCCAACAAACAAGCATCGAGCCTATAGATTCTACCACCGTAGATCAATGCCTAGAAAATGGACAAGTACTCCTCCGTAGCTTCTGTAACGACCCCGTCGATATGAACGGCGTGCATATCATTATCAGCTGCACCTATGAAAAGCCTACGTTGAGGACTCGAAATTCAACCCGTGTTAAGCGCTTGGGCAATTTACAAAGTCACATGATTACGTAACCGAGTAAGGAAGCGTGGTCAGGTACCTACGCGAGGTACGCGACTGCCGATTGATAGCCGTCAAACAAAAAGCCGACTCTACCTTACTGCTATTACTGTCCGAAGAAGAATGCTGAATCCCCATGATGACTATGGAAAACTTACTGAAGGACTGGAGGCAGGATGCCATGCACAAGCATCAATATGAATCGGCCATATACATCGGAGACAAGCTACTTGCTCTTACGGGTATACTTCTAATAAGCCTATTAAGATAACTCCCAAAAAAACATGCTGATGCTTACCAGGCGATGCCAACGACGCTTTTTGGCTTGCCCAGGTTCACTTTTCCACGGGCAATTACACAAGAGCTCAAAGCTTCCTCGTGAAGCATAACCTCATCGATCACAGCCCAGCATGCAAATACTTAGCCGCCCACTGTCAAATCAAACAGTCCAAGTTCGATGAGGCCCTCAATATTCTAGGGGACAAGAACCCGACACATCTTCTTGCCACAACAAGTAAAGCAAGGCGGAAGCTACAGCATACTAGTGGAAATCTACGAAACGGAGCACAGAAGCATGGCAAGGCCAATGACAGACCCGACCGGATAGATGTGAGCGAAGAGAGGGAGAGAGAGAGCCTTTCGGATATAAAACATGAAGCTGCCATGTGCTACCTTCGGGGGATATGCTACGCTAAGCAAAATGCCTTCGACCGAGCAAAAGAATGCTACAAAGACGCCGTCCGGATTGATGTTCAATGCTTCGAAGCTTTCGATCAACTGATGAAGAACTCCCTCATGTCTCCTGATGAAGAATGGACCTTTCTCGAATCTCTCGATTTCGACTCCATGTCCCCATCGTCCGGCCCAAACACATCCCAGGAAGCCGCTCAATTTGCAAAGATGCTCTACACCACCCGCCTCTCTAAATACAAAAACCCCAACGAGTTCAATCACGCTACCGAAACCCTCTCCACTCACTACAATCTCGCCTCCAATCCAGACCTCCTACTCTCGAAAGCGGAACTTCTGTTCACACAGTGCCGCTTCAAACAAACCCTTGCCATTACAACCTCCATCCTCGATACAGACGAGTATAATTTCGCAATCTACCCCCTTCACCTCGCTTGCCTGCATGAGCTTAACCAGACAAATACCCTTTTCCTCCTTTCTCACCGTCTTGCGGACCTTCACCCTGATGAACCTGCCACTTGGCTCGCAGTAGGCATTTACTACCTCAGTATCCGCCAAATCGCCGAAGCCCGGCGCTTCTTCTCCAAAGCCTCGATGATGGACCCGCATTTCGGCCCCGCCTGGATCGGCTTTGCGCACACATTCGCGGCAGAAGGCGAGCACGACCAGGCCATCTCGGCTTACAGCACCGCTGCTCGCCTCTTTCAGGGAACACACCTTCCGCAACTCTTCCTAGGAATGCAGAACCTGCAGCTTAACAACATGACCCTAGCGCAAGAATACCTCAACGCCGCCCTCCAGCTCTGCCAAACCGACCCCCTCCTCCTCAACGAGCTCGCCGTCGTTTTCTACCACCTCGACCACCTCCCCCAAGCCATCCACCTCTTCCACCGCGCGCTCGCCATCGCAGAAGAAATCGACTCCGACCCGCGCGCCTGGGTCTCGACCCGCGCAAACCTCGGCCATGCATATCGTCGCCAACGCGACTGGGCCCTCGCCCTCACTGAATTCGAAGAGGTGCTACGCCAAGGCGGTCGCGACGTCGGCATCTTCACTGCAAAGGGCCTCGTGTTGCTGGAAATGGGCCGATGCTTGGAAGCCGTCTGCGCGCTGCACGAAGCGCTGGCTGTAGGGCCGCAGGACCCGGTCGCTACGGATCTGCTGTCGCGAGCGCTGGAAGAGAACGCGAGTGAGCAGGGGTGGGGGGGCCAGGCGGGCGGAGCGGGGGTGGGGGTGGGGAATAGTTTTGCGGAGGATGTGGAGGAGGAGGCGGATGCGTTGGTTAGGAGGAGGATGGAGGATGGGTGGGGGAAGAGGGGTAGGAGGAGGAGGGGGAGGGGTGAAAATGGGGTTGAGGGGTTGGGTGGAATGGGCGAGGGAAGGGGGGTGGGGGAGGATAGCGGGATGGTTATGAGTGACGAGGAGTAGATTCAGGAAACGCAATGAAGGTAATGCATTTTTGGCGCCGGAAAGCGGATCGTGGCATGCATTGGGAGATACCCAAAAACACGTTTTGTCAGACGTCTACAACGTCGCAATATGTATCTTAACGAACTGAATAAATCTATTCTATGGAAAAGCTTGTGCGCTACTGAGGGATCCCTCTGAAGTCCAGGAAAACTCTCCAAGGTTCAAGAAAATGTCAATACCGGAATTGATTGTACAAAGCTAACCAAATAGCAAAGTATGGGCCATGTCAAGGAAGATGCCGAAAGCTGCTCAAACCAACCGAGAGAGTATGCCCAACTTGCGAAGAAGATGAGAGAAAGCTAAAAATATATTTTGAAAGGGAGTCGGACCCGCGCTGTTAGGCTCCAATGTTTTTTTCTTCCCGGGGGGGATGCAGAAGGAAGGCAATGCTAGCGCTAGCGCAGAGAGTTGCAGGTCGAAAATCTCGGGGATTGCGTGTGGTGCAGATCGAGAGAGAGGGGATTTGTAAAAATAGCAAAAATGGATAATATGCAGCCCTGGAGAAAAACTCGACCGTGCTCTCTGTCCCATGCGCAATAGAAATCTGGGTCGTCGAAATGATCATTTTGGAACATAGTCTTCCCCTCCACGCTCGGAGCGTAATGGAAAGCAGGCAGATAAGCAAGCGAGAAGGGCCGGCCACACCGACTGGCAGTATGTCATCCATTGCATGAACATCCGCACCGAGAGCTAATCGTTCTCGCTCATGGAATCGTCATCATCAGAATCGTCGTCGTTGGGCGCGACGTACTCTGGATCCGCAATCTCTGGATCTGCGACCCTCTGACCCGACCCACCCCCCCTGGCCTCAATAACCTTCTGGTTGTACCCCCCTTTCGCCTTGCCAACGTTATGGCCGGTCGCAATTTCCGGCTCGCCCGTCGCTGTCTTCCGCACTTTTTCCGCTTTGACCTCAACTGGAGCTCTGGTGCTTGTTGCATTCCCGCGAGGTGGAGCTCCGGTGTTTGAGTCTTCCATAGCGGTGAAGGTGCGTTTCTTCGCCTCTTTAGGCGCGGGGTAGGATGTAGCCCCAGTGGTTAGTTTGTCTGATGGCTCTTTGGGAATTCTGCTGTGGGCTCTATCCAAGGCTCTGCTGTGGGTAGCTCCTATTGCAGGTCTGCTCGCGGGTCCGTGAGCAGTCCCGCTTACTGCTGAGTTTTGCCGTGTTGACATGGTACGAGCTGAGCCTACACCTGCTGTGCCGGTCGCGGCTCCAATCTGGGTGGCAGGCACAACCTCGTCGATGACAATCACACTTGCAGCGCGATTCCTAGCTCTATTTGCGGTTCCGTTCTCGTTCGCAGGTCCAACGGTGGCTCTATCCACAACTACATTCGTCGAGTCTTTATCATTACCGGCCACAGCTCTATACGTGTCGTCGCGAGTGCTACTTATAGAAATGGCCTTTGCTTGTTCCCTAGCTTTGAGTGCAAGCTCGAGATCTTTGAACTTCTTCCGGAGAAAGTCGGGTCGATAACGCTCCGCCCCGTTTTGCTCCATCAAATCTGCAATCGAAGACCACCTGTCGAGCTGAAACTTTGTTTCGATCTGCTCTTTGGCAGCGGAGAGGCGGTCCACCTGATTGATTCTTATCAGCATAGATCATACCTTGGAATTATTTTGGGGAACCAACATCGCCCTTCTTCAAACGCATATGCGCCATATTGATCGAGATCCGCCCATATCGACTTACCCATTCGCTTATGGATCCACTCTTTCTATGCTTCTCCATTTGAGCATGATCAATCTCATTCCAGGTCTTGCCTTCTTCTCTCATTGTTACAAGCAGCTGATCAGCCGCGGTCATTTCGTGCCAAAAGCTAGGTATCTCATGCGCATCATCCCAAGCAGTCCTGATATCGACAGGCCCAGCTGATGGCTCATCAGTCTTTTCGCTCTTTGGTAGTGGTCCATCCTGGGTCTCACTCTCAGGATGACTTGCAGGCAGATGGCCTGGGCCAAAAGCTTGATGGTGAGCTGCAAATAGATCTGTGGCAAAGTCTCCTCCCTCGCTGATCATCCTAAGCAGCTCCTGAAGCTCATCCTCGGCAACGGTCCGGAGAAGCCCAGGTGCTACCTTCGCGAAGTACTCCCGCATGGCAACATGAGGTTCTTCACTGTAAAGGTCTTCCGCCATGTTGAAGAATTGCATGGCTGTGATTTTGGAGGATGTGTGGCTCGACTCCAGTTGTGTGATGACAGCTTCCTGCAACCCCGGGAGTGTGTAGTTACTAGCTAGCAAGTAAAGGTCCGCGAGCTGCTTGGCTTCGTCCAAGGGCTCTGCACCTCGAACGGTGAACTTGTTCGTGTAGAGATACTCCAGAAGGTGTCCTATTGCTCTGGGGTCATCACGTTCTATTAAGAGTGTGGTTCTAGCTTTAGCACCACCGTTCTTAATCAATGCTTGAATGTTGCACAAGGATCTGAATTGAGGGCTTTGGTTTAGAACAGCTCGATGAACTGCAAAGTGACGCTTTTCTGGCCCAACGTAGAGGTCGAATATCTGAGAGTCGAAGCGCCTGCAACAAGGTGAGCTATACGAATCTGCTGACACGGATAATGGTTGTAGGCTAGTGGTAAACCTACATGCCATCGAAGCGAGGTTTAGTCTCCATATTTTCTTGACTATCTTGTCCGGAGCCGGAAGGCTTAGGTTCAGGTCCCGTCACAGTAGGAATCGACAAGATAGAAGTTGATGTCGACCTTTGGGGAGTCAATGGTTCGTTATCAATATGGCCCATAGCCAATTACCGATACTTCCAATTGGAGAATGAAATGGCATATATTTAGTGGAATAAAGTGAAGAGGAAGTCAGTCGTACACTTCCCTTAACGTAGAGAGGAGAATTCGTTGCGTTTTGCGCGATGTTCGGAAGTAAGAGGTGTCGGCTGCGGCTGACTGGGCAACTTAGTGGGCTCGAGTAGCAACGACAGCGAGGAAGTGAGCGGTCGGTGACTGCCGGCCCTATCTTTGAAATCTTCAAGTCGCTGAGCAACGTAGTCTGAGTGGAGGAAGTAGCAACAACTTTAGGCTGCAGGCCCAGGATAATGCTTCCCTGATGGAAGTGGGTTGGAGTAGTTGAATGTTGCAAGAAGGTCAAGTGTACTATACTAGCCGGCGTCGGCGACCGGATGTGAAGTCGGCAAAGCAGTTGGTGAATGAAGTGGTGAAAATTGGTGAATGTACAGGTCGAAAAAGAATAATTACGATAAGATGAGAGGTCCAAAGATGGCAGGACAATCGGGTGCTTTTGGGAAATCTGGAGTGCTAAGCGCCCTTATTTTTGGGAGATGTAAGAGGTTGCCACTGCAAGAGGTTGCACTCGGCCAAGGGTTTCAAGGTGCAGTACTGATGGTGAAAGTTTTATCTAGTGGTTAGCAAAGAGAACTTGTTCAGAAGTCGGTCGTTGCTTTTCCCTCAGGTCTTGTATAAGTCGAAGAATTACGAATCGAGAAAACATTCAGGTTGCTTCCTAGCTAATTTGCTGTACGTTGCCGTTATTAGTAGGTTGGCATCTCAAACTCCGAAGCTGTTACGTACCCATAGCATAAACGCCCATTTCCTCCACCAAAACAAGGCTCCTGAAAACTTAAGCCGAGTTTTTCTTCTAGAAATTCCTAAGCTACAACGGGCTAAACCGAGAGAAGCTTTCCCCTAGTTGTAATATCAAATTGCCTCTCCGCTACTGAGACTCATGAAAGCAAGTCGGCGACTGGACGCTTTGTCAGTTTGGAAAATCATGGTCGACTTCGATACATACCATTCATCGGCATTTCATCAATCTGTGTAGAATAGTAGACTAAAAGCAGTCAGTCGTGGCATACGGTATATCATATTTAGTTCGACTTACGTTCAATATCACGCAAAATGCGCACATCCTCACTTGTGACAAAGTTGATCGCCACACCTTTCCTTCCAAATCGGCCGCTTCGACCGATCCGGTGGATATAATTCTCACGATTGCTAGGTAAATCGTAGTTGATTACAAGTGAAACCTGCTGAACATCGATCCCACGAGCCCATACATCCGTGGAGATAAGAACACGCGAGTTGCCTTGGCGAAAATCCTGCATAATGCTGTCGCGTTCTTTCTGAGGCATTTCGCCATGCATCGACGATACCGTGAAGTTAGCTTCTCGCATCTTATCCGTCAACCAGTCGACCTTTCTACGGGTATTGCAGAAAATGACTGCTTGCGTGATTGTGAGTGTGTCGTAGAGATCGCACAGAGTATCGAACTTCCACTCTTCCTTCTCCACAGCAATGAAGTACTGTTTGAGACCTTCGAGGGTCAATTCATCACGCTTCACCAAGATACGCACAGGATCGGTCATGAACTTTGTAGTCATGTCAAGTACATCATAAGGTAGCGTGGCAGAAACGACAACAACCTGAGTGGCCGGAGGAAGATAGCGGTATACATCATAGATCTGCTCTCTAAATCCTCGATTGAGCAGCTCGTCTGCCTCGTCCAATACCAAGATCTTAATGTGTCGAGTCCGAAGGTTGCGGCGACGAATCATATCAGCAACACGCCCTGGCGTCCCTGAGACGATATGTTGCCCGTAGTCCAGCTTCCGGATGTCCTCTCCGACGTTAGTACCTCCAATACAAGCGTGGCACTGTACGTTCATATAATCGCCGAGTGCCATGACCACAGACTGGATCTGGGTAGCTAACTCTCGGGTGGGGGACAGCACTAAAGCTTGCGTCTCTCTTACTGCAGTGTCGATAACTTGCAGCATACTAATCGAAAACGTAGCTGTTTTTCCAGTACCGGATTGTGCCTGGGCGATTGTGTCGCGACCCTTGCAGATCTGGACGATAGCTCGCGATTGTACCGCGGAAGGAGACTCGTATCCGTAGGCATAAATACCACGCAGAAGATTCTCTTTTAAGTGCATAGCTTCGAACGTGGGCGCCACAGTGACCTCCTTCGATGTAGAGAACTCCATCTTCTCTACGACCTGTTAGCTTTGATTGGGGAGAGGCACGATTGTAGCTACCCTCAGCTTTCCTGTCAATACCGTCCGCCATCTTGATGGTCAGTTTGATAAATCCCTTGTCTGTATTAATTTCCAGGTGCAATCGAAGACGGAGAGTAGATGCTTGAGGAAGTGTTCAAGGTTGGAGTGTCGAAGTTGCAAAAGCGGAATTTCAAGCGCAGCTTCTGATTGGTCAAACCATTCACGGCCGACATCAACTCGACTTTCGAAGTCTTCCCGTATAACCACACATAGCTCGCAACAGGCACCATTCAAGTGGCGAAATAAAACCCACAATCCCGATTTAGGAGAAGAGTTCTCACAGTATTTCCCTCGCAACCAGTAATACTCGCATTACCCCAAGACAATGCTTCTTGAAGAGCAGAGGTTCCTTCACGAGGACCTTGAGAGATTAGAGCAAGGAATCAGCGATCGAGGGGCGGAAGATCCAAGACATGTATTTAAGCTCTCTTACCATATATTTTGGAAGGGTATCATAGCTGATCATATAATCTAGATTCGTGACCGATTAAACCGCGACCACCAAATATCGGGTTTCCTCAATCGCATACAAGAGCAATCTAAACGCCTTGTAGATATCTACAATGACACCGAAGGCCTGCGTGCACGCGAGATAAAATCCATCTCAACTGGAGACCCTTTTGACGAGTTCTATAAACAGTTGAACGAGATTAAAGATTTCCACAGGAGATACCCCAATGAGCCGGTTGAGAATCTAGAAAGAGCTTACAAACGCAAAGCGCCTGGTGAGGGCGAATCGGCCACCATGGAGGTTGACAACATGTTCACCGGTGAGGAAGCGTTTGGCCGGTTTTTGGATCTTACGACCTTGCACGAAGAGTACCTAAATTTGCCGGGTGTAAAGAGGTTATCATACCTCCAATATTTGAACACCTTCGACTCCTTTGTACCCCCCGCAAATCCGATAAAACGAGCGGACAAGACAACTGATCAGTATTTCAAGTACGTGGGACGGCTAGCAGAGTACCTAGAGGGCTTCTTACGGCGCACACGACCACTTGAGGATCTAGACAGTCTTTTTACTTCCTTTGACCAAGACTTTGAGCGGGTATGGGAAGTCGATGCAGTGCCAGGCTGGAGCAAAGACGCAAAACCATCAGGTCCCGCCGCACCAACAACCGAAGGAACTGGCGAGGGGATCTGGTGTCCAGACTGTGAGAAGGAATTTAACAACGACAATGTCTACCGAGGCCATCTCAGTGGCAAGAAGCATATCAAAGCCGCCGAAGCACGTAAAGTGGGCGCGGCAACCAATGGATCGGCGAACGGAGATGCAAACGGCCACCTGAACAGCAGAGGATCAACAGTATTGCGGTTAAAGGAGCGTGCTATCGCAGAGCGCGAGTACCGAGTCCACAGGCTAGCTGCAACAATGGAAACTGTACGCAACGACACACGGGTCAACGTGGAGCGGAAGCAAGGCATGACGGAGCGAGAAAGACAGATGGAGCTCGACGCCTTCTTTGCCGAATCAACCGAAGTCGCCCCCCGTCCCGGCGACGACGAGTCCGACTCGGACGGCGACGAGAAGATTTACAACCCGCTCAAACTTCCGCTCGCCTGGGACGGCAAACCCATCCCCTACTGGCTCTACAAGCTTCACGGCCTCGGAGTCGAATTTCCTTGTGAGATCTGCGGTAACTTTGTCTACATGGGTCGGCGGGCCTTTGACAAGCATTTCAACGAAGCGCGGCACATATACGGCTTGAAATGTTTGGGCATCACGAACACGACGCTGTTCAGGGAAATTACAGGGATTGAGGATGCGTTGAAGTTGTGGGATAAGATCCAACGGGATAAGAAGAGGGAGAAGACGGGAGGTGAGAATGTGGTGCAGATGGAGGATGCGGATGGGAATGTTATGCCGGAGAAGGTTTATTATGAGTAAGTCACTTTTGATTGACAATTATTGGACGGCGTGCTAATCTGGGGATAGTTTGCAAAAGCAAGGTCTACTATAGACTCGAGTTTGGGTTGTCTGCGTTTTCATTCAGTTCTAGAGCCAGACCCAGGAACGAGCCATGGCTAGGTAAAGGGAATACGAGCACGGTACAGGCGCTCTAACTCACCCCCTTTGAGGATCCCACCATCAGAGCTTGCGCTTCAGGACACCGTCCGTCCGGATATTTTTGACAGGAAATGTTCGAGCCACCACGACTCTCCCTGGCAGTCTACCATACTGACTCTTGGATAGGCTGCCCATTGTCTTTGTTATCCGACACTCAGGGCGTGCTAACGGTTAGCATATCTATAGTCGATAATAAAACGTTGACTATACTTTACCCATTCTGCAAGTCAATCAAGTATTGGACTATTCATATATACCTATGGCCGCAACTGACGAAAAGAAGCACCACATGCAAACCCCCCATTCAGTTTAGCCCACCGCCCTCTCTCATCCCCTTTCTCCCCCTCTCTTCTTGCCCCATCCCCCTTAACTAACACACCTAAACCTTCAACACCCCTTTCTCGATTCTTGCAATTTGACCACTCTCGCTCACAGTAGCCATACCTCCTGCTTCTTCTTCTTCTTCTTCTTCTTCTTCTTCTTCATACATGGAGAGCTGTTCTACCAGCCATAGCGCTATATCTATTCTAATCTCCATCTTCCTCCCTTTTCCCCGCTGAAGCGCTTATCTTGATTGGTGATGAAGTCAGTCCTGGGTTTTTTTTATAGCTTGCTACTAGTCACTGGTTTTTTATGCTGAGATTACTATCTTGCCCATATCCCGGGATTGATTCTCCTGCCTTCGCAGGAGCCCATTCTTTCTTTCTTTCTTTCCCTCACGAAGCCCTCGTTCAGTCTCTATCTATTTCCGCAATTTCGTCTCTTTCAAATGATTCGGCTTAATCCTCCTCAAACCCCTTTCCCAAAACATCCCAACCCCTACCCAACCCACGCGCAACTCATCTAGTACTTTTTCATCGTCAGCGGTTCATCAAGAGATGGTATCGAGATTTCAAAAGCCCGGCGGGGGATTGTGTTGCAATAAGCTACATCCAGTCGTGGAAAACATCATCCCATTGACACGAAGCCACCGCACGGTTTACTTGATTTGGTTAACCATCCGAGTAAACACAAGTTCTAATCACCTATCGATCATACGCTGTTGATTTCCTCCCAAGAGCTTAGACCTTCTAGTGATGTTGAATTGCGACATTGCCCCGAGATTCCATATCATGACTCAGGGCTGACTGAGATCCTTGTTCGGGCGTGATGGCAGCCTCGATGTCATGGTTTGTTGGGGTCACGCTGAGGAACGTGTAGATTTGGGGAATGTATAGGTGGAGAACAAAGTGGGGGATGGATTACAGTCCGGAGGGAATTTTCCTTTTTGGGGATGAGAAGAGAATCTCTAGGTTTGGCGGGAGAGATATCCCTTGATGTCTTGCCGCAAAGTCGTGTGTCCGCTCAAGGGGCGGTCGGAACTTCGGTGGTTGAATTAGAGGCTCATTTCAAGTATGTGCAGAACCCCTACTCTCAAGAGCACTGTGGGATATATGACGAGAGTGGTCCTTTACAACATATCGATCCTTCAGTGTGGACTATGGGATATTACTTCAAACTCCAAGTACTCAGGATGGATACAGGGCAACAAGGGCTCGCCAAGGGTCAAAGCTCCGTGGAATGAAGCCGAAGTAGATGATATGTGAGTTGGCCCTACATTTAGAGCCGAGAACCACCATCTTAAGATTCGGCCTATATGGACGCTGTAATTGCACTCTTTGAGCACTCGGAAAGCGCTATAACCCCCCAGTGGCGGCGGTATGATCGTAGCTTTCGGGCTTGGATTGCTGGCAGGCCGCAAATCTGTGGAGGAAGCTATGAAGGTATTAACAGCTCTAGACTTCGTTGGACATGGTCGAATGAGAGACTGACTAGCAAAGTAGTCCAGGTATTATTACCGGTGGGATCCAGATCGGCGAGTAGCTAGAAGAGAATATCTCCACAAATCCTCGTGCAGTGTTCGGGGATCTTGATCTACCCGACTTCCTGCCGTGGTCCTTTGGGCCTATTTTTTTTTTAAATCGGACCGTATGCGTACCACGTAATAAGAGAAGAGAAGATACTAACTTCAGCTGGTATCAATCACACGTATGCCGCCAGTGCTTTGGCCCTTCAAATGACCTCACAAGACCGTGACTATCCAATAGAATTTAGTCTTCAAGTCCAGATCGAGACAATAAGAAAGATCTAGATTTGCTCATCGCTACTATAGTATAAGCAATCTGGTCTCATATGTTGTACAATACCAGCCAAAGCGTTAACAGCCCAAGATCCATAGAGTAACGAATGAAGAGAGCTGTATCGACTTCCGTAAGCTCTGTCAGTTGTAGTTGAAATATGCCATTTGATTACTTGGTGAAGGTGTGTGATCTGATACTCCTATTAAGGTGTTCCACGCTTTGGTCAGCGACGATGACTGAATCCTTGAAGTCCTTCGATGCTTGTGCTAGGAAGCTGCCGTACTCAAACAATCACTGTTCGATACGAGGTCCCAGACTCGTCGAGCCGTATCTGATTTGACGACTTGTTTCTGAATCCTAGTTCTACGTTGGCAGGATGAGGTGAAGCATTACATGTACATGTCAGATGGAGTTGAATCGGGGAGAATAGAGATCGCGTTTAGAAAGTCGATATGGAATCATGGGACTGAAAAAGGTACGCTGTCCAATCAGAGGGCCCTTCCCCAGACACAAAAGAACGTTGACGGGCCAGAGCAGCGGCAACATGTGGTGGCGCTGAGAACATGGGCAGGGACTCACTCGACAAGGCACGGCTAGGAGATCCGATCGCCCAGGGCTCTAGACTATGTCACCATTTTGTACCCTAGTCGTAAAGAACGTTCCCAGAGACCTCAGCTAGGCCCAAGGAGTTTCTGATATATAAAAGAGATAGATTCTTCCCTTCGCTCACATTTTATCTTCAATAAGACTTAGGCTATTAGCTGTCAATATCAATTACACTCATCCTTAAGATTCAGTACCGCTTACTCACTCTACAAGCTAGCCACCACCATGAAGTTCTCCACTGCTATCGTCTCTACCCTGATAGGTTCCGCTGCAGTTGTGCAAGGCCATCTTGACACGGTTCAATCCCGACAAGTGCCAACTCCAGACGGACGCGGCTCCGGTTATCAGGATCAAATTCGAGCAGTTGAACCAGACGGACGTGGTTCTGGCTATCAACGCCGCGAAGTGGCACCAGACGGTCGCGGCTCCGGTTACCAAGATCAAATCCGAGCAGTTGAACCAGACAAACGTGGTTCTGGCTATCAACGCCGCGAAGTGGCACCAGACGGTCGCGGCTCCGGTTATCAGTGCCGCGACGTGGCACCAGCCGGACGTGGCTCTGGCTACCAGCGCAACGCCGCGGAGTAGGACCCTAGCTTGGCCCGAGCATTAGCTAACGTACTATCGACCTTCGGGTTACCGTGCGGTCTACTGGTCAGGTATTGTTGCGAAGGGGACCAGCACTCTGGGAGATTGATACACGTGTTTTGGAAAGGAAGGATGCTTGAGGGGCCACACTCATTTTGTGAATCTTGTTTTGGTTGTTGGGTCTTTTGGCTGACGGCATCTTGTTCTTGTGATAGGGATTATTATGAGAAGGGAAGTATAAATAGTCCGATACTGGTGTCCAAGACGAGCGAAACACCTGTTAAGCTTCAACCTTCCTTGATTAGCGAATAAAACCTTTCTGTTTGTATTAGATCTTGCTCCCTGCTTCGAAAGTATTGTGATTGTATCTTCTTTGACCCTGAGACGAGACGTCGTTGGGAGTGGGTGAAATCAACGTGCCTCGCTGCTTTGACTTAAAAGGATCGGGTTAAATGATGCATGACAAAGATACATTCTGCGGAAGAGGCTCAGGACCAGTTGAAAAATCATCCAAATTTGAAAGGAGCTAGGTAAAACATGACGAATGCTAAGGAATCTAAGCGTGAGTGAATCCGGGTTGGCATAGACACCGATAAGAGCTTCCTGACCGGAATGAAAGCCAAGCAGCGAACATACAGTAAGAAGACTTTGCTTCGGCACCTGTGTTATGCCAAGTCTCTAACACGTAAACTCAATCAAGCCCTTGTTTGGGGGGCCAAACCCTCCTCCACGGCGCTTCCATTCAACATAGCGTCTTAGTCTATTTGTCTTCCATCAGAACCGGATAGGGTCTCAAGAATGATGCAGCACAACGTTCATAAGGTGCAAGGTTCGCCGATCAAGTGCCGGTACATCTCCCACGGCAACGCCAAACTTGGAGCTTCGCAACAGCGTTCGTCGCCACTGTTGCCCAGCCCAGCGCCGCAAGATTTCTTTTGGAGCAGTAGATGGATCAGTGAGTTTACCACACTGCTTTCGTTCCCAGAGTAATACAAAATGTATTTCCTTGTCAGCACATCCGTCACACCAGAGCCGGTTTTTTCTTGATCCCCAACGCGGCCGAAAGATCCCGCTTCTTCTTTGGTATACGCTTGAACGTCGGTGGCGGCGGCAGCATCTCCCCAACCGTGTTCCGCCCTGTCGATGCAATGCCAACATTCTCCAGCCCTTCGCCTTCAACACCATCCTCCCCAATCCTCCTCACCCTCTCTCCTGTTTCCGTCACGAACGCTCTTCTTGCTTGCTCCTCAATCTCCTTTTCTACCCTTTCCCTCTCCAACCTCACAAGCCTATCTTCTTCACTTTCGCCTGGTCTAGTCCCCTCCTTTGCAGACCTCTCGTTCCTCGCATTTCTCGTCCTTATCTCATCCAACGCATCCGCAATTTCCATCTCTCTCTTTGCATCCACCACTTTCAATTCCAACTCTTCCATCGCCCCCCTCTCTTCCTCTTCCCTTTCCAACCTTTCCAGTCGTTCCTCCTCGCTCTCTTTATCCTGTCCTTCCTTCGAACTATCCCTCCACACCTCGAAATTTCGTTTTGCACCCTTCTCGCACTCATAGTCCATATTCTTCGGGTCCGTCTTGAAGGTGATCTCACCGCTGCATCTCGTACACCGAATGTAGAAGCGGTATATGGCGATGCTAAAGTATTTTTCATCGGTGGTTTCTTTGCGGGCGTTGAATTTGCGGCCTTTGTATATGTATTCCCCACAGGTAATGCACTTCATGCTGAAGGGGGCCATAAGGCGGACCGTTTGGACTTTGGGGCCTGGGGCCTTGGGGCCACGGGTGCGGGCGATCTTGGAGGGATCGAAATCAGGCGGGTAGTACTTTGTTAGAACTTTACGTTCAGACATGGTGACTGAGCTTTAAAAAGATCTTTAGAGAGGAATCACGAATAGAGAGTTGCAGACTGGAAGTGAGGGATACTGAAGTGGGGTATTGGAAAGTCTTGAGGGGCTGGCTTGGGGTAAAGATCGCCTAGGGGGGATCGAGAGTGGTACTGAGTTGCGGACTTTCGTTTCTTGATATTTTGTCAAGTAGGTTTTGATTTGAGGTTTGTCCGTGACCTTTGAGTTTGTAGTGTCGTTGGAGTATTGCTGTGATACGCACGCTACGGACTAGAAACTACGGAGTACTCCGTACTGCTGCTACCGGTGTTGAAGATTACACGCTACCTTTTATTACGGTACGGCACCCCAACCCAAAACAGACTCCAATCTTCGTTGCGACGCAACCTTGGGCGGATATTGCTCCATCAAGAAGGTTACACAGGCTCCTGCTCACCATACGGACCGTTATCTATCAGAGAAGTCATGATCCGAAATTACTGGTGCTTCCAGCGCTTTGGTACATGTCGCAACTGACGCATCTGAACTGGTGATTGCTCGAGTCATTTGCCTAGGACGCATGAACATCCCCCCTTTTCTATTCGCATCTTTCCAACGGTTTTAATCCCAACTGTAAACCGGAATCATCTTCAGGCAGCATCAAAGAGTCGTGTAGCGTATTTCTACTGAAATTATAATAGCTGAATATTGGGTCCAAAGACGTTGCAGTGCCGTTCTGTTCAACTTTTCAACCTCTGCATTTTCGCTAAGACAGGCGACTTGGTTCGAGTATTGAGATTCTTAGGTGCGACGCAACTCCCAAGCATTGGGCATAATGTATGAGCTCTGTTGTTTCTGCTATCCCTGACCTCGATGAGATACCCTACATCGAGGGAGATTATCTTTCGGAACACTGCATGAGCAAATCTTATGACCGAAAAACTATCGACCTCCCCGTACATTCATTTCCTCCGTGATCAAGATAGATGGCCCAGATGATGAATTCCCCACTACTTACTCCTGCAGGGCATTTCATTGTTGCTAGTGTTAAAAGTTTATAAGGTTCTTATTAACTCTCCCCGTCTTCCTTCTTTATTCTCACTGTCCTGTTGCTTTTGACTCTAAGTTTCTTCTTTTGGTTCTACCAAGCTAGGCTTTAGCTACAATGGTGACCTTTATTCTTTGCTTGCTCTTCCTCTCCTCACTGTACACAACCTCCCTAGCGGCGGCTGCTGCGTATAACGCAACCAACAGTACTTTCGACGTCTTCAAATATGTTGACCAGCTCATTGGAACCAACAACTACGGTAAGCGAGTTCCATTCACACTCCGGAACGCCAATGTAGGCATTTACTAAGTCTTATGCATCTTAGGGAACGTCTTTGGTGGAGCAACTCTGCCTTATGGTATGGTAGAAAGATACCAAAGAATCGGACAACGAACATGACAATGCTACAGGGATGGCAAAAGCTGTGGCAGATGTAAATGGTGAAAATACAGGTTTGTAAAGCATGGTCGAGAAAATGATCTATCACACTAATATCCCAACAGGCGGATTTGCAACCGACGGTAATCATACTGATTGAAATTTGCATGGAACGGTACTAAACTATTTCCAACAGGCAGCAATGTAACCGGGTTCTCGCAGATGCACGACAGTGGAACTGGCGGAGTGAGTGTTTAGCCTTTTCGATTAAACGCAGTTTATCTACACTAAATGAGCGTGCTTGCTCATCATACATAGGCAGGCTCACTTGGCAACTTTGCTCTGTTTCCTCACGCCGGTTGTAAAGGTGACCAGATCGACGGTTGTCTTTTTCCGAAGAAAACGAGAGACATACCAACGTTAAACGGCTCGCTGGAAGCTAGCCCTGGCTACTTTAATATTGAGCTAGCGAGCAATATCAATGTCGACATGACTGTGTCGAATCACACGTCTTTGTTTCGTTTTCGATTCCCAGCTAACCCGGTCGATGGTAGCCCTCTCAGCCCCCTAATTCTTTTGGACTTGACAGACCTTTCCGATTCACGTCAAAACGGATCTATATCTGTAGACGCCGATAGTGGAAAGATGACAGGAAATGCCACTTTCCTTCCGAGTTTTGGTTCCGGAATGTATTCGTTACACTTCTGCACAGAGTTTCAAGGAGCGCCCGTTCGGGATAGTGGTATATTTGTGAACGACAGAGCTGGCACTGAACCGAAAGAACTGTTCATCACCCGCGGAATCAATGGCTATCCACTCCCAGGCGGTGCCTTCACGAGATTTCAGCCACCCACTACTAACGGCACTGTTCTCGCCCGGGTTGGAGTGAGTTTTATTAGCAACGATCAAGCCTGTCAAAACGCCGCACAAGAGATTCCAAATTGGGATTTTGAGGGAACCAAGAAGATCGCCGAGGATGCATGGCGAAAGAAGCTGAGCCCGATCACGGTGACGCCAGGACCTGGTGTTAGCGACGATATCCAAACCATTTTCTGGAGTGGAATCTACCGGACGTATGTCTCCTACCGGAAGATTGTATGCTTCATTCCATACTAACAGCCATCTAGGATGATCAATCCACAAGACTATACAGGTGAAAACCCGCTATGGCAGAGTACAGAGCCCTATTTCGACTCCTTCTATTGGTAAGCACGGTTGAAGAGAATGCAGCACTAGGAAGCCTCTAGGCTAACAATCACAGTCTCTGGGACTCGTTCCGATCTCAACTCCCTTTTCTGACTGTATTAGACCCTACATCTCTGTCTCGCATGATCCGAGGTCTCCTGAATATCTACAAGAACGGAGGATATCTTCCAGACTGCCGCATGAGCCTATGTAAAGGCTTTACTCAAGGAGGCTCAAATGCCGACAATGTCATTGTAGATGCATATTCCAAGAATGTTACTGGAGATATCGACTGGGAACTTGCATATAAAGCTGTTGTGCACGACGCAGAAGACGAGCCGCTGGATTGGTCAAACGAGGGACGAGGCGGGCTGATGAGCTGGAAAAGCTTGAACTATATTCCAGCCGAGGATTTCGACTACCTAGGCTTCGGCACTTATACCCGAAGCGTTTCTCGTACCTTGGAGTACTCATACAACGACTTTAATATCGCTGCGATGGCCCAGCGTATGGGTAAGACTGCAGATGCGTCGAAATACCAAAAGCGATCTGAGAATTGGAAGAACTTGTTCAAAGCCAATCAAACATCTTTAGGTTATACCGGATTCTTCCAGCCAAAATACCTCAATCAGACTTTTGGATTCCAGGATCCCGCATTATGCAGCAACCTACCTGATGAACCGAACGTTGCTTGTTCGCTACAGAATACAGGCCAAGAGACTTTCGAGTCGAGTATCTGGGAATATAGCTTGTAAGTAGCCTTTCCCTGGACTTTCTCTTCGCTTTTACCCCGGACATTCCTACCCAATATCTCTGCTAGCCAAGTACTGAATCCATGTCACTCCTCCAGTTTTGTCCCTGGCGATATGGCTTCCCTCATCTCCCTAATGGGGGGGCCTACTTCTTTCGTCTCCCGTCTAAATTACCTCCACGAGTCTGGGCTCAATTACATCGGCAACGAACCGTCATTCCTGACCGTCTTCCAATACCACTATGCTGGTCGCCCAGGCCTCTCCTCTTACCGCTCTCATACATATATTCCCACATACTTCAGTACGAATACCTCGGGCTTGCCGGGCAATGACGATTCAGGTAAGCATGTTATAAAGTTTTCCCTACTGATTTGAAAGAAATCTTGAGAATTGTTACACATCATGGAAAAAAACCAAATACACATGTCCCCATCTCACACTCATATACCAACCCCGAACCACTAACTCCAACCCCTTTCCCAGGTGCAATGGGCAGTTTCATCGCCTTCAGCATGCTCGGCCTCTTCCCCAACCCCGGCCAAAACGTCTACCTAATCATCCCTCCCTATTTCGAAAGCGTCAGCATCACCAGCGGGCAAACAGGAAACACAGCCACAATCCGCAACATCAACTTCGATGCCGCTTACAACAACATCTATATCCAAAACGCTACCTTGGACGGGAAACCGTACACTAAGAACTGGATTAATCACAATTTTTTCTTAGAGGGGAAGGAGTTGGTGCTGTATCTTGGGCCGCAGGAGAGTACTTGGGGGACTAGGGCCGGGGACTTGCCGCCGAGCTTGTCGACAGCGGGCATGGGGAATTTGACCCGTGTGGGGGCTTGAGGGGCTTGATTCGGAGGTGCTCTGAAAGCCTTTGGCAGAGCTGGGGTTGCGGTAGTAGCCTGAATTGCTGCGTTTGCTTCTATTGATAATATCTGTTAGTTTACAAGCAATGAGTTTCACACACCGTCTATTCAAAAAACAGCCCCACCACAAAACACAAACACAAGTCATAGCCGTGCACTTTGTACCATACCCCTCCCTACACAAACACCACCACCGAGCCACCACTCCCCAATATGTCCACTGAAACTAGAAGACACAAACCGCGGTCTTGGAGAAAGTGTCGCTAGCCCAAAGCAGCACAGCTTCTTTTTTTTAAAAAAAAAACAAAAAACAGAAAAGAACGACAAAAGGAACACAAAGTGCGGATACCGCTCCATCATAAAATAACCGGTAGCCAGCCCAGAATTCCAGAGTTGGTGCCTAACCAATCAAACTATGTACAATACAACAACGATCCCCAATGAACTTTAACTTACAGTAGCCGAGGCCAGCATGGTTAACACAAGTTTTCCTCGTCAACTGTGGTGGCAGCAGCAACAGCAGCAGTAGCAGTAGCATGGAAAAGCTGTGCGAGCCTGCATGGTTGTGAAAAATACTTGTCATGATCGTGACGCTTGATAGCCAGGAATGGCGGAATTGGCATACAGAAAATTCCCTACTCCGCAAACGGGTTGGGTGGAGATGGATGGCTAGTTAGATGAGACAGTCGTGCAATGCGAGTGAAGAAAGGGTTGGACTAGTGTTCTAAAAAGGACCGGGCGAGGCAGCAGGAATTAGGCATGAACCGCCAGCGGCAAAAGCAATGCTGACAGCGAATACTGTAGGCAGGTCTCAGAGCACATCAGCTCATCTTGCGCAGCAGAAAGATTCGTATATCCACAATTTCCTTTTACCTAAAGATGCAAGTCTAAACACCCAGCCCCGGTTTAGGAGGGGGCATATGGTAAACGAAGGGAAAAGAGACAAAAGCCCGCTTGAGTCACGGGCTGTGATACAAGGCAGTGCTAGATACCTGCCGTAACCTGCACACTCTGGACCCACGGATGCAAAACGTTCCCTTGCAAAAAAAAAAAGGAGAAAGAAGATACCCTATTGACAGCTCCAATCCTCGTCCCCGAATGTTATAGTACTTTTGTCATCCTGCTCGTGGGACGTTGGGGTTTGAATTTTGGCGGGACATCACGGGAGGCGTCCCCACGCCGCCGCCGGAGCCGTTTCGCTCGAGACGGGGTTGGCCGGAGGCTCCTCGCGGATCCACTGACGAATGGGGGAACTGGAATAGCATTAGTATCCGTGAGGTGCACAAAAATGCGTATGCCAAATGGGCATAGCTAGGACGTACCGAGTTCTGCCTATCCAGCTCTCTTGGTCTCCTCTGATCTCTTCCGATACTACTCTCATCCTGAAGCTTCAGGGCATCCAGCTTCCTCTGACTGTCCTGTGTCATCGGATCTACCTCGTCTATTCGTACCGGCGTATTGATTTTCTGCCCTCTAGGATTGTACGATGATGGCATTGCCCCCTGCTGGCTGTCCTTCCTTGCCTTAGCTTGCTCGGCAAGCCTCTCCCATTTTCTTGCCCGGGCTTGTTGCCTTTCGTCGGCAGTATTTTGTAGCTCGGTGTAGTCGTGGGAGCAGAGATCGAAGAGTTGAGGATTGATCTCCATGAACAGTTTCATTGCGTTGTAGACCATGCCGTGAATAGTTCTGATGAGTCAGTCCATTGATCTGGAGTAATGAGATAATACGGACGAACCTATTCCAATGCCCTTTTGAATTTTCGTAAAGGGGAGCAAACATGATAGGTAGGATAACTTCGACGTTGTCGCTGATAAGGTTGCAGAAGTACTCATTGTTCCAAAAGTATAGAGCTCGCTCTGCCACCTATGTGTAGAGCGTTAGGCCCTACCGCGTTGAAAATTCCCCTGGACATACCTGAAAATGAGGGCTTGCGACTGATTTGGCCAGTTGATTGAACAAAGGCTCCTGTACTTTTGCAAACTCCGCAGGATCCATGACTTCGAAGATGTCTTCGACTTCATTGAGGAACATAACTTCCTTTGTACTGTTGACCTTCGGCCAGTACCTTAACAGGCCAAGGACAACCTAGCATCGCACATTAGCTCAGATCAAGTCAAAAGAGAGCGCTGTCCTTACCTCTTCAGTTAGAGCAGCATCTTTTTCCAGAAATTGTACAATGCAATACGCCAGTTGCGGATGGTACATGCTCAAACTCTTCACCTTGTGTAAGGGGATCAAACCCCTTGTGAGGAACAGTTTGTGTTCTTCCTTTAATGGAAGTGCAAAGCCATTAATTATTGACCCGAGAATCTCCAAGAGTTCGGCGATGCCGTTGAACCGCTCTGTCTCGTAGACGAATTGAAAGAAAACATTATTTATCGACCGCCTTATGTACGAACGTAAGTTCAGGAATTTGCCGTATATCCGGTGAAGAGTGGTCTTGAGAAAATCTCGCTCTCGAGGATCTTCCGAGTCGAAGAGTTCGAGGAGCTGGAAAGAAATTAGCAAAGTATAGAAAGGAGGTAGTATGATCCAATCACCTGAAGGACAAATCGATGATCTATAAAGCCCTTTGCGATGTTCGTGTTGAAGTCTTGGCTTTCAATGAATCGAAGAAAAAATTCGTACACAACCTGAATATGAGGCCATGCAACCTCGAGGACCGGCTCGTCCTCTTCAGGGTCAAACGCTTCCCCTTGTGGGTTCATTGGTGGTGGTATGGGACGGAAAAGATTCTTGCTGAACATGTCGACAACTCTTGGGTACATCGGCTCTGTAATGACCTGTCGATTGTTTGCCACGTAGTCAAGCAACTCGTGGAGAGCTAATCGCTTTATCTCTTTCGACTTCATGTCCCCACTAGAGTCGTTGAAATCGAAGATGATATTGCACTGGTCAATCTTTTGCATGAAGAGCTCTTGTCGTCTGTTTGGAGGTACCTCGTGAAAACCAGGAAGCTTTTCCAGTTCCCTCTGACGCTGGTCCGATATATCAAACCTCGACGAATGTTGCCGCTTCGGCGTTCTGATCCCCTCGGGCACGTCTTTCGGAGTGGATGATAGCCGATCGAACGCCATTGACTTTGTTCCATGTCTAGGTGGGGCTAAATCGCCGGGCATAGTCTCGGCAGCGCCGGGAGGTGGAATATGCTGATGCCTCGTATTAGCGCGAGTCTCTAAACAATGATGAAAATGCATCGCCCCTGAGCTTGGGGGAGAATGTCGAGGATGTTAATCCTGCGACTAGCCGCGAATGAGGGGTACCTACCGGCGCGCTGCTGGGGCTTATGACCACACTTGGTGCGAGAGAATGACCCGATCTTGTAGGTGTACCCGGCCCTCCAGCATTACCTTGGGATCCCATTCCTCCCATAATCCCAAGCTGAGAGGGAATGAACGGTTGTCCAGACGGCAATGTGTTGGGTGCACCTTGCGAGGACGCATGATGGGAGCTGCCAAGGCCTGACCCTGCCGGACCATTCTCCCCAGGAGGCAATGGTTTGTTTCTCGGATCGTTCAGAGCTGTGGTAGATCCAGTTGGAGTGCCATGATTTGAGGATCCAGGAGACTGCGCGTTGCCGGAAGGCGCTAAAGTCGAACTCTGGGAGGGCGATGTTGTACCTGAAGCCGAGTCCTTTTTGTTTTTGGTGGTTTTGTTGGAGTCTTTAGCTCGCGAGAGCTGTTCATGCTGGTTGCGTTAGCGATGTCTTGATCACAGCAGCTGGCAAAAGGCGCGCGGCAATGGAAGTATGGCAAGCAAGCTCATTAGGGTCTCATACTACTCTTTGCCTGAACCCCTTCATATCTATCGGCATTAGGTGAAAAGATACTCCGAGTCCGTTTTGTGTTATGGTGTCCAAAGTGGAACAGTAGGTAGCGCGCTTGTTGTTTATCAAACAACTACCGTTACTTATACGACTTCCGGGCGGTGCAAGTTCACGACAGGCCACTCAAAGACTTGTCTGTTCCTCCACTACTCTAAGAAAGAGTAATGCGTCATTAGAACATGTCTGTAAGAGATGGGTCCGTACAGGAGTGTTGATAGGTTTGATGTTGAATACGCCCCTCCCCTACCTCTGTTGAAACCCCCAAGATCACGAGATCATGCGGCTCTTTGGGTAGCGTCCCCGAGGCAGTGAGGATGACGGTGTCAAGTTGTGTTATCTGGTCAAGAGCGTGTGATCTTGGCGACGGTGAGGTTCGAGCTGGTGGTGAGGTTGGAGTCCAATGCGATTTGGCGGCTAAGCTAGAATGGAGGTGCCAAGCGAATGCGGGAAGAGGCTGCGGGGCGTTTGTCGTGAAACAAATCCCACCAACACTCGTTACAGCACAGACTGCTGGAGTAACAGCTTTTGAGTCGACCACTAGATGCTAAAAGAAGGTCTGGTTCATTTCCTACATATATCTTGGCCCCTTAACCGCTTGGTGTGTTAACAGGCCTTTCCCACGCTAAGCTTACAGCCCTGCCACTCTTGGCAGCGTCTATCTCGTTGCAGGCCGCCGTACTTAAACATAGAGTTGCCATTTGCCGCCTTTGGCGAAGTCTACGCATTACTTTAAATTCTTCGCTTTTCTAGACGTATTCTTCTTTTCAATAGCTAGAATTTCGCCAATGGTCTTCGAAAATGACTTCACCACGTTCCGCACCGTGGTATAAAGTGCCTGACCAGCTTGTCGTTAACGTGGAGCATCCGTACATTATCAAAAATATTGACAGAGGCATTGCGTCGCTAGGAGGCGAAGCAAAGGTGCAGAAGGTATACATTTCGTTATAAATGGTATAGATATCACGACTCAAGATTTTACAGTTAGTTCAAGGTAGCAACCCAAGCTCTGTCGCAAGTTTATATCTCCATCCAGGAGATTGGAATAGTAAACCGACTTCTTCACATAATGTGAATACAAATAACATCGTCTTAAAGATTACTGTTCCTAAGCGGACCGGACGAAGGCGCAAGAGAGGAGCTCCTGAACCTTATCATGATGGCCCTGAAGAAACCCAAACGCAGCCGTCACTGACATCCAGAGATACTCGATATTTGCTTCGCAGTTTACGAGATAATGTTGGCAGGTCTGAGATCCAACCTGTTGGGGTTGTTCATGAAACCCACCGCTTTCGAAGTAAGTCTGACACATCGAATAGCTTGCATGTATTGTTTCAACCCTGACATCATTAGATATGCCCGATTTCGTGACCTCGACCACTGGTCCAGATAGCAAGTTCATGCATAAACTGAGACAGGACATTCTACCTTTCAAATGTATGTTAAAGACCCAGGATCGATTATCAGGCCTGTGGTTAATTCTGCTAGATGAGAAACTAAAGAAGTTTAAATTCGACATGAGTAAAGGGGTAAAACCAAATACCGAACTGATCGCACCGCCTAAGTGGACCCATCTTTCCATCCCCTTCAACTACATGTACAAGCAGAACCCATTGGTGAAGCCACAAGTTGATTCCCAAGGCAATGTCAAGATGGCCAACATCTCCGTCGTACCCAGACTCTCGAACCGACCCGTCCCCTACAACATCCCTACCATTCCCACCGGCTCCACTTCGGACCTGCCCGCGTTCGAGACTCTAGATCCAGCATTTCGGCGCCTGGTCGAACAAGCTCGCAGCCTTTTCGAACAAAGACCCATCTGGACTCGACGAGCTTTACGCAACAATCTCTCAGTTGCCGATTGGGACAAAGTGGGGACCAGTACCGCCAAATATGTCTACCAATACGTTGGCTATATGTACGGCTCTGGACCTTGGAGAGACGCCATCGTGAGATTCGGCGTGGACCCCCGCACTGACCCTTCCTATGGGATTTACCAGACTATGATGTTTATGCTTGAGAATGAACCAGCGGACAATCGAATGAACAAGCTTGGAGAGAGCCGGACTAAGCAAGACAGTTCCAGAGCTGCGAAGGCGATGATAAGGAACAGTCACTTGTTTGATGGGAATAATGTCAGCTTAGATGGGAAAGTATGGCAGATATGTGATATCACAGACCCGCTCTTAAAGTCTGTGCTATCAACAGCAAACCTGAGAGATACCTGTCACGTACGTTACCTATCCACCTCATAACCCCAATCTCTCACTAACCCATACCCCGCAGATCCAAGGAGACGGCTGGTTCCACAACGGCACTTGGGCCAAAGCCAAAACCATCATGAAAAACAAGATGCACTCGATCCTAACCGGGGAAATCCCAAATGACGCCGTTTTCCTCAACGTCATCAGTCGTTTCCCCGACGTGTATGATCAGACCACCAAGCGAACAGCGCATCTTGAAAGAGGAAAGGCTACATCGCTGGAGTATCGCATTATTAGTGAGATGAGAACCACGGCCGCGAGACATGAGTATGGTAGGAATTACGATAAGAGGGTACTGGATATTGCAAGAGCGAGACAGGTTGCAGATAGTGAGAGAGAGACTCTTGATGACGCTCCTATAGACCCTGCCCCACCATCCGGGTTAGAGAGGGACGCCAGAGTTGCACACGCGCTAGCGGAGTTGAACAAATTGGAGCGCGCAGGCGATGGCCCAAGCCGACCCCAGGACCTAGCGGATGCAATGGACGTTGATGAAGACGAGTGCTCACTTAGCGCGGTAGAAGACGAGGAACTGGAAGATCTCGTTGATGGTGAGGGGATAGGGAGTGGAGAAAGTAGCAGTGCTGAAGAAGCGGACTTGGCTGAAGACGATGACAACGAAGAGCTTGGCGACGCAGATATGGGCGAAGATGAAGCTGATATGACTGCCGAAGAGGAAGTCGAGGAGTAGGAAGACGAATGATGGAATCGAGGAATGGAAGACGGCTGGACACCGGTACCAAAGCCAATACCAACCAGGGACCAGAGCCCACGCCTAGCGAACCAGCATTGATTGACAACTAACCAACCACACCTGAACTCAAATTTGCAACTCTCCCTCCTTACCACTTGCACCACCAGCTTCACCACCCCAACGTCCCAACAACCCAAAAGCCGAATTCCTTAAAACTCCCAACCGGGGATTCCACCTAAGAATAAAGCCTCAAACCCCTATTCCCGTACTCTGTATTGCAAAACACTCCTTAATCACTTCCACCTGTCAGAACCCCTATCCCTGGAAACGGCCCCCCTCATATCTCGCCTTGTGCTTCGGTCTTCTCTCGTAACCAATCTACCAACCAACCCCAAAGTAGTCTCATCTTCCTAAATAAGATCCGTTAGCGATGGGCCCATGCCTCCAACCCCCCTTCCCCTCCCGCCCCCCCTTCTTCCCCCTCCCCACTTCCAACCCCGTTTCCCTCCTCCTCCTCCTCCTCCTTCTTAATCCCTTGGGGGGGGTCTTCTCATAGGACATCCGAAAAGATCGTAAAAGCCTTCCTGATCCAACACCCCTGGGGGGGGAGGCGGAGGCAGAGCTACACAATGGCAGAGGAGAGATTTGGACGGCATGGAGGAGGGTTTGGAGAGGGGAGGTGGTAGCTGTTGGTTTCGTTCTGTTTTGGAGAATGGGCCCGGGCTTGGGTGGGGGGCCCCGTCTTGTTGACGTGTATCTTTGCTTTCATCAGAGGATGATATATATATTGCTAGTGGCTTTACGTCGTTTCGTCTCTGCTGAGATTACACGTACAACGCTGTATATAAACCCGCTTCAAACTGCACCGAAAAGAGTGTCGTATCATTCTGACAGCGTTCACCCCTCCCCTCCCCTCCCCTTTCTTTTTCCATCCTGGCTCAGGGCGGCGACGATGACGAGAGTGATGGTGGAGACGGAAGGAAGGGGGCTATAGCGAGGTTACTGTAGAAGGTATTTAGTTGACTTAGTAGAGGGTGGTGGGGCTAATACAAGCCACGGTGTTGGGGGTGCACATGTATGAAGAGGGGATGTACTGTACCATATATGTTACCCTTGCGAAATGTCAAGTTTGCGCTGCTGATTGCTTTATTGACTTTGGCTGACTCGGAGGGGTTTTATATGTTCAGAAAATCCCTTGGTGCTATTTCTGGGTCGAGATGTCCACATCTTAGAAATTCGCTTGTTGGTTGCTCTAATGCTTGTCTTCCCAGTTTTGACTTTCTTACAATGGTATATCCTACTTCAAAGATCGTTCAAGTATTGTTTTCTTATCATAAATGTGCGGAATTTGCCGTCTTCGCATACACGTTTCATGTAGAATACGTACATCCAGCATCACGGGCCAATGTACCGCCACAGCGTTTCTCGTCACTTACTGAAATTCGAAAGCAGCCTGTACACTCCCAGTCCCCAAAGTCAAAAACGCCAGCACATATGTCGCAACACCCGAAGCTCCTTGAACATCCTGTTCGAGAACAGCCCAACATACAAAGAAGACGAAACTCACAAGTACCAAGATAGCGTAAGCTAGCAAAGTGACAATACTAATGTGCCAGCCCTCGATGAAATAAATACCCCATCCAAGGCTCGATCCTTTTGTGGGCAGACTGCGAGGCGTTCTTTCAGCTTCTTCGGTATGCGATCAAACAGTATCCCCGTCTCGTCGGCACATTCGGGATGGGTGCACAAATGTAACATGTGGTTTTCGCCGACTGGCGGGATTTTGTCTGCGGGAACAGGGTTATAGCGATATGTATCTTTCAGATCCGCTGGCGGAAGATCATCCTGCTTTTGGATATCGACCAGGTCTGATCTGTACATCTCGAATTGAACAAATTTGATGCTTCGCAGCGATTTCAAAGAAAAACAATTCTTGAAGCGCCCACGCATCTGGAAATAATTTCCTCGAAGAAGACTGAACAGATGTTGGTCAGAGGTGACTTTGGTGAGGTCGAGTTGAAGGAGCTTTGTCGCAAATTTCTGATGTGGGACACATAGCAAGAGATAGAGGATTTCGATGTCTGAAGTCGACGGCTGTGGCTGGCTCACAGAAACGCTCTCAAGCTGATATCGAGGAAGAGAGGGTGTCTCCGCTTTGATCACATTGTTCACATATCGTGATAAACGATTCCATCCGGGAATGTTATGCATAACCGAGCCATTGCCACCTGCATTCGCACTGCGGCTGTTTCTAGTGTTTGTCCGGTTACGAAGCATAGACTCGTATTCTTTCACTGCTCCCGGCCGAAGTTCAATGAAGTCATCATACGATGCATGCCCGCAGTGACATTGCCACTGGATTCGCTGTTTCGATTCGCTTCTGATGACGCCATTGTCTTGCAATTGTAGATTAGGACTTAAACAGCCACTGTTGGCAGTTGCAGGCAGCTCAGCGCTAGCATGTCCAGCCGCCGTGTTATCTCCCCCACTGAATGTACCAACTGATGTAATTCCACAGTTGATCATATTACTAATACCACACGGTGCTCTCAAGTCTGTTGAGATGCCCCTCTTTGTGTAATCCTCACTCCTTTCGAAGAGGACAGCCGGACTGAATTCACCTAACGTATTTTCTGAACTTCTCACAGTTTTTGCGGCTTCGGTCACATTTTCAAGATGGTCAGAGTTCGTCTCAAAGCCAGGTATGTCGTCTGCTCTCGCTTCTCGAGTACTTCGCGGTGCAATTCCCAAGTGCATCGGTCTCCTATACTCCGCCCATTGCCTCGGACCCTTCGGAGCGCAGGATTCCACGTGATTCTCCCACTCAGGCCTACTAGTGAACTCGCGATAGCAATCTTTAGATCCACAGACATAGAGAGGTTGCCCGAGGTCAAAGCTACCCTGTGGTCTGTTATCTATCTTTGCCGCAGGATGCATCATTCTCAAGTGCTCATGTAGATGATCCTTTCGTCTGAAGCCAAACTCGCCAACTCTGCCGCACCATCTGTTAGGACAGTCATATAATAAGTCCTGCGGCCTGTGAATGGCTGAGTGACGGCATAAGTCATAGCTCCTCTTAAATTGGCGCAGGCAGCCGGGGTGAAGACAGTGATAGGGTTTTGTTTTTGGTACTGCCTTGGTAGTAGACAGGTGCGAGATAGAATGTGGCCCCGGAAACGTTTCGAAGGGATCCGGATGGCCCATCGAAGATGAACCTGACCCGTATCCTGAGTCATAAGAGTGACCTGAGGAAGCTCTGGATGATGGACTCGGTGAATATCTGCAAAGACATCAGTCAGTAGCTTTTTGGAGAACGATTCGCATTGTGTCACTTACCCATGACGTTGGTATGCTTGGTTTTCTACGTCTATAGGCGGAGAGCTATGAGAAAGTCTGATTACTGACAGTTCAGAGACAGCGGCCAAAACAACGACCCTCACCTGCGATTTCGGTATGCTTCGTTTATGGGCGGAGAGCTATGACGAAGCCGTAATACTAACAGCTCAGAGACAGAGGCCCGAGAGGAGCCTGGAGGTATCGGATCATAGTAGCTGGACATCGAACGTTCAGGTGCCCTAACATCTTCGGGTGGTTCTACCTTCGACATGATTCCAACCCCGACAGTTCAAGAGTCTTAAGTTCAAGGCCGTACATTCACTAGCAAATATCCTCAATAGAGTAGTAATTTCGACTTGGTGCGAACTGTCCACATCCTCGACGCGCAATCTAAATCATAAAAAAAGACAACAGAGCTTAATACAAGCAGAGACACAACTTCAACCGACCCAAAAGCCCCGCGATACGAAGGCAAGGCTGACTTCTCCAAGCCACGATTCGGTTCGGAGCCTGCATGAAGCGTGCATATTGCCTCGTAGCCTTGTCGCCTTGTTTGTAGAAAGCGAAGATCTAGACATTACGAAGACAAGTCAGTATGCTATCAGGTACCGAGGACAGAGAAGAGAAGCATATTGAAGAGTACACAAGAGCGAAAAAATAAAAGCTGAGTGTACGGAATACCTACGCAGAAGTTGAAGTATCCCTTTAACCGCTGTTTGCCTTCGGTTAATTTTTAAGGTTGACCCTAATCAGATGTGGTAAGGCTCGGTCAAAAAGGTTATTTTTTGTAAATAGAAACAATGTCAACAAAGCCCTCTATTGCTCTGAATAATGCCTTCCTGCGACGTAGTACCTGATTCAACTGATTTAGGAACTGACCGTCCTAATCTGCGTCCTATCACTGATATAGACGATCGATTTGAGCCTATTCAGATACCTTCAAACGTCAGTTGAATCAATATACCCCCAGATATCAGCCTTTTAGATGCTGCGAATCTATGAGGTCTCTATTTCTCCTCCGAAATGCTTCAAACGATAGCAAAACACATCAATATATACGTCAATGAAAGTCACAGATGAGGGAAAGAAAGAGGTTCTAAAGCCAGATCATTTTCGGACACAGATGAGCTAGAACTGAAGACATACTTTGAAATACGCATCTATATGAATCTTCATAAAGAACCTCAAGTTTCTGACTACTGAAATATCAAGCTAAATAAGCCTCTTCATTCGTTGATTTGAGAAGCAATGACTCTGAACAGATACGAAAATATTGATCGAAATTTGTATTTCTTCGACTATAAATCAAAATTCAGATCAGATAACGCTGTCTTTCAGAGAGTAAGTGTGTTTCTCATCTAAATTATATGTGTTTCTCATTTAAATTGATTGAGAAAACTGACTTTTCTTCATCAGACAGAGCCTATTAATACCTTGCTCGAAGAGACATGCAAAAAACACTGAAAACCTGATCGATTCGTGACTGTAGATGAAGTAATGCAGCGATTCAAGAATCGATCGCATGATACGCTTACTATATTCACGAAGCTCACTTCTGAAGGCTACAAGATCTGAATGATTGCTGATGAAGACTACGTTCTATTCTGAATCTATCATCAGCGTGACAAAGAATCTTTAGATGTCAAGGTTTCAAAGAAACTAGAAAGTAATAAAACAATCACTGTGATAGCAGATCTTCTTGATCAATTGTCTAAACAATCAGACTACGTTTACGATGTGTTCTTAGACAATCTCTTCACGGGTCACAAGCTTCTATTATATCTACGAAAAAGAGGCTATGAGATCACAGAAACAGCTCGTTCAAACTTCGAAATCTACAAGAACTTTGTTCAACTGAAGATTCAAAACAAGAAACGAAATAAGATACTCTGAGAAAAGCTTAAAATGATGATCATCTCTGATAATCAGATCATGCAGTTCGTCTGAAAAGATAACTCTGTCGTCTTGTTTCAATCGATCATGTTTGATGATCAGATCTACATCATTCGCGATAGAAAGAGATCTTCTAGAACATCTATCAGTGCTAAGACTGCAAGAGCTTCATTCGATGATAAACCTCGTGCAATGCTTTCGATTTCAAACTTTGATGACGTCTATAATCACTACATGAGAGCTGTCGATCAGACTGATCAGCTACGATCTTTCTATGCATACAATCGTCGATGTAGATCAGAAGAACATAAAACCTTGTATGAGTTCTTGATTGAAATCAGCATTATCAATGTCTACAAACTCTCTTTGCATTCAGATGTTTCGAAGAAGGCTAAATACACTGTTCATAGCGAGTTCAGAACGGCTCTGACTACAGATCTTATTCAGATCTCTGAAAGACAGTTTCTGAAGCAAAAAAGAACGTCAATTGGATCAGCAATTGAACGTTCAATGATATGAATAGAAGATCATCAAATCTGCAAAAGAAAGAGCTCTGAGGACTGTCGTGAATGCAAGAAGATAGGACAATTGGCAGAGTCAAGGAAACGAAGGACTCTCGGTGAAATTACACCAAATTTGGGCCGCAGCAAGCGGGGAAAGCGCTCTACTTACGGTTGCAATATCTGCGATGTCTCCATCTGCAAAGACGGTCCTTGTTGGGCCGCTTATCATCATAGCATTAAAATAGGATGAACAAAAGGAGTTCAGGGTGGAACTCTGTAAATTGGTTGGTGGAGTAAGCGAATACGCTAAATAAGGCACCCGACAGCGGTTAAAGGGATAACAAAAGCCTGGTTCGTTTAAGCAGTGCCGCAAGGCTGACGCTAGGCCAGATGTACCGCATTATTTCAGCTCTTAGAAGTGGCTAAGCTACAAGAGATACTCGAGTATAGAGATGAACTCAACTGATCTTCTTCACACATAGTCAACATACCGATCTACAAGATATAACTCTTCAACTTTCGACAGATACACTAGAAACGACACAGAAAACTTACTCAAGTGAATTACTTCTATAAAAGTGTGTAGTTGGAATTTCTCCCTTAATCATTAAGACCGAACAAATAATAACATGTTCAATGCTGATGCTATTCTCTATTTCAAGCGTAGAAATAACACCCCTTCTCATAAAACCGCTTTCTCCCATTCCAATTTTTTTTTTGCCGTACTCAACCCGCACATCTTCATATCATCTGCTCAAAGACTCTA
>JAABUH010000079.1_pt1 | contig 136535 bp, 189 predicted proteins | sample 5559121 | NCBI WGS metagenome assembly JAABUH01 (sample SAMN10711871, study PRJNA513364) | rock metagenome | isolation source: Antarctica rocks | place: Antarctica: Victoria Land, Battleship Promontory nord | collected 2015-12-28
TCGCCGGACCGTCAAAACTATTCTTCTAATACTCGGTCCAGCTACGTCAACGATTCTCCTTCTCGACCTCCGGTCGACACCTGGATTCTCACCTCCGTCAGGCTCGCAACTTCGTATTCATTCTGCAAATCATAACTTAGGCGCTGAAGAGATAAGATTCATCGTATTTTGGCTTCACTCCATTGGTCCTGAGTTCGGCGGTTCCGTTTTAAAGCGGAGAAATTCAGACACAAATCATCCGATCAGGGTCGGGACTGACTGCCCGGCAGTTTGCAATGGTGATGGGAGTCTGACGGGAGCGGACAAGATGAGAGGGACTGGCTATTGCAGGGAGCACATAGCCTGATCAGGTTTGGGATCGACTATTGGCTGTATGTGGGGAGATGGAAGTGTGACAGGGGCGAGGCAGCGATCCAGGTTCACAGACTCACTTTTATAAGATCGCAGATCAATATCGCTTTTCATCTCCTTGTTCTCGATCTTGTGTCGATCGATATCGCTCTTGTGTCGATCGATATCGCTCTTGTACAGATCGATATCGCTTTTCATCTCCTTGTTCTCGATCTTGTGTCGATCGATTTCGCTTTTCATCCTCTTGTTCTCCAATCGGAGGTCCCGAACTTGCTTGTCATTCTCATCCATACGGCCTTCCATGGCATTCTAGTGGCCGCGGTATCAGCTGATGAAGAGACGCAGATGACGGGTGAAGACAGACAACGAGTTTAGTCAGATTCGCATATTCATCATCCCTCGTCCTCGCTCTCTTTCGGATGGCTGATACGCTCTCTCCTACTCCGACAACTATAGCCCCGACTCCAGCGCTACTCGCCTCCCCTCGCAAAACGTGAACATCGGCGACGTCGATGCCTTGCTGTCTTGCAACAGCCCGGCGTAGCGGGCTGCTCGAAGGTGGATCGCTCGAAGGTGGATCGTTCGAAGGACCAGATAGTTCGAGGTCGACAAGACTTGGCGTCAAGACAACAGCTTGATGCTTGCGACCGCTTACGGGGGGGAGCTCGCGACGTCCGAGGGGATGAGCCCATCGTGCAGTGATGTGAAGATTGCGGGAGATAACTAAAATCGTGCTTTAGGTATACTCGCGGTGATGCGTGGGAAACGGCTTTTGTCGGCTCCTCTATTGTGGCACCGAACAGCCTCGTGTGCCTTTGTCAAAGGCTAGGCCTATCATGATTTACTGGCACGCCTTTATTTGCGCCTAACGTGGAGCGTTCCACTCAACCCCGTTTATTCGCACATTCGCATGCACTATACCTTTACATATTCTTAAACTCCGACTTTTCAAAGCTCAGCTTTGACAGCCTTCGACGCCAAACTGAGCAAATTGCTAAGAGCAGGTCGGATCCGAAAAGCCTGGGTCAACATGGCACCGTCTCGGTCAACCACCAAATCTCGCTCGCGATCACCGGTCCAGCGAAGAAAGAGTCCCGCCGCGGACAGCTCAGAAAATGTCAGTATTCCGCTCTCACCCCTTTTACCCCTCCGAGATCACCCCTTCTCCTCACTTCTTACCCTCCTCTCGCTTTCCCCGCTCGCAATGCTCCCCCTTTGTCTCGAGGACTACCCGCTAGCTTGGCGAAAGCAGCTCTGCGGATGTGATCCGGCTGGGAGACAATGAGCACATGAGGAGAGCTCGGACTGATTCTGCCGCTTAGACCTGCCCTTTCCTGATCCGAATCTTCGTATCAAAAGGCAAACATGTTCCGCTCCTCGCCTTTGACGACGGTATCTTCCCCATCCGTGACGAGTTCCAGGTGTATGGATGGTCAGTCTGCTATCCATTACGGTATTACCTGCCTCTTGTTGTACCGTAGGCCCAGACGAGACGGACGAAAGCTGATGAGTCGTACAGGAAAACTTCCACCCCTTCCTCCTTGATCCAGCTCCTCTACCCATCTTTTCCCCCACCTTACCGATCACCTCTCGCCCGTTTCTCTTTCCGACACATCTACGTCGACGCCTCTCAACGTGGTCTCTATCGTTCCCGTGACCTCGTCTCTTTCACCGGTCGAGATCTCATGGCCACCGTGACCGATTCAAAACCTACTACAGTAGCAATGGATATGGAACTGGACGATGTCGATGTTCCCAAACGAGGCGGACGGAAGATCGAGGAGAAGACTTTGGACGAATATGGTTTCATCACTGGTGATTTGCTCAGCGTGAGCTTGTACATTCCCGAACCGAAGATACCGGCTGGTGCACCGAGGGGACCACCGGGTGTCCCGGTACCAGTTGGAGTCGGAGCAGGAGTGAGGAGTTTCGGATGGGGAGAGAGACAACCTGTTGAAAGGGATCCTCACCCGTCGGAACGAGGAGGAGCTTGGCATAGAGGAGAACCGCTTCCTCCTCAGAACTTTCGAGGTGGTGCTGCTGGAGGGCGAGGAGGGGATCCAGCAGGAGGTGGGAGTTGGCGTGGCGGTGGACCTGGAATGGGGATCAGGGGAGCTGGAAGGAAATCACCGGAGAGAAATGGCGATCGAAGGAGCAGGAGTCCGGATGACAGGGATCGGAGGTCGGATCGTAGGGAGAGCTGGAGTAGGCGTAGAGGTGATTGAGCGATCAGATCTGCAGTACAAGACGTTATATGAGGATGGCATCATGAATGCTCAAAGGTGCCACACTGGATCCCGGTCTGGCCTATGCGGGTAATCCGGAGGCGCGAACTGCTTGGACCTCGGATTTGTGTTTCGCGTCCAAAAGATAGTCCTCGAGCACGGTGACTCATATTCCCACTCCAGCATCTGTTGGAAGACGGCCCATATAGACAACGACAACGACGGCGCAGATCGACACGACACACCACTTTATCGCGCTTGGCTTCGTAAGCAGGAATAACAATCTGAGCGCAGCAGGAGTTCTCGTACCAAGCAGAAGCGCGTAGCGAGATGTCGTGGAAGATAGGCAAGAGTGAGTGGTCTGAAGCAGCTAGGTGGTAGCTTGTTCGATGCGAAGTGTCTGGCCGGACTTCGCTCAGCGCGTCTGAGCCTATCTGCAGAACTCTGATCCACGATCCACGACGACGGGCATGTGGACCCGTTCTTGACTGACTCTCGCCACAGAGATCAAAGACTCCTCATCCTCCCTCCTCTCCTCGCGGAATCACTCAAACGTACCTTCACATGATGGATCGAGATCGACCACACCTACTCCCGGCAACCTACATCCCGATGCGATTCGAGCGAGCACGCCGCCTGTACCTCGAAGTGGGATGCTTAAGATCCGCGTGACCGCCGGTAAAGGCCTGAGCTTACCACAAGGTAGTAAGTCGCCTCCTTGGGTCCTGGTGACGGAGTTAACCGACGCGCTCAGTGGCTGTTCCTGCCCCCATCCAATCCGCCTTATCCTCCCACCCAAGCTCATCCCTCTCCAACTCCCTATCTTCGTCCCCTCGGGTCCAAACAAACCCAAACAGGAACAACCGTGACTCCGTCCAACGCAAACAAGTCTGGTGGTTACCCTACGTCGTCCTCGAATTCGATAAGAACGAGGTCCTAGTCGACGCTCTCGGTGGTGATCTCGGTTCACCCGTATGGATGTACAGCGCCACCTTCGATGTTTCGAGGATAAGTGAGATCTCGGTGACGACTTATTTGAGGACGGCTCAGCCTAGTTCGTCGGGTAGCGTGGGTGCCGCTTCGGGTTTGGGGAATGGGGAGGGAGGCCTGAAGCCTGGTGGAGGGGATGGACAGGATATGGGGAATTCGGATTTGTGTTTGGGTGGGATACGGTTCACACCGGATTTGGAGAGCATGGTGAGGCGTTCTCGATTTCGAGCTTGAGCGTCTCGTTGAAAGATGTTAGCGCTTGACAGACGAATGGGTTCCATTGCAAGGCGGTTCTGGCGCAATACACTTCCAGGTATCGTTCAAACCTGCTCAGGTGAGCTAACCTGTCCGTGACACTAAGCTTTCCCGCTGACAGGAATCAGGGACCTTTGACCATCGACAGTTTCGAACTACTCAAGGTAGTCGGGAAGGGTAGCTTCGGCAAGGTCAGCCAAGCGCTTCGCTGAATCAGATGGAGCTGACCAAAATCAGGTCATGCAAGTCCGAAAGCGTGACACTCTCCGAATCTACGCCCTCAAGACCATACGAAAAGCTCACATCGTCTCGCGGTCCGAAGTCACCCACACCCTTGCTGAGCGGACCGTCCTGGCGCAGGTCAACTGCCCTTTCATCGTTCCGCTAAAATTCTCCTTTCAGACCACGGAGAAGCTATATCTTGTCTTGGCTTTTGTCAATGGAGGAGAACTGTTCCATCATCTGCAAAGAGAGGGGAAGTTCAATGAGACTAGATCAAGGTTCTATGCGGCGGAGCTACTGTTGGCATTGGAGCATTTGCACGGGTTCAATGTAGTCTATCGGTGAGTACATCTACGGGGAAACAACGTAGAATGACATCGAGTTGGTAGCGATCTGAAACCGGAGAATATCTTACTTGACTATCGAGGAAACATTGCCCTTTGTGACTTTGGACTTTGCAAGCTCAACATGTCTGCGTCGGACACGACGAACAGTATGTTGCATCATAGTTCCTCACGCGAAGATCGCTGATTTCCCCTCACTTAGCGTTCTGCGGTACGCCGGAGTAGTATGTATAATAAGTGATGTCTATTTTACCTGAGCTGATGTGTGCAGCCTTGCACCAGAGTTGCTCTCAGGCCACGGGTACACCAAATGTGTCGACTGGTGGACTTTAGGCGTGTTGCTGTATGAGATGGTGAGCATTGCTGCATGACCACAGATCTCGGCTGACCTCTGCAGCTTACCGGTCTTCCACCATTCTACGACGAAAACACCAACGAGATGTACCGAAAGATCCTCTCCGATCCTCTCCGCTTCCCCGAAGAAGTCGGTTCGGAAGCTCGTTCCCTTCTCACCCAGCTTCTCGACCGGGATCCAGCGAGACGACTAGGCGTTCGAGGCGCTCAGGATATCAAGAATCATCCGTTCTTCTCGCGGCATATTGACTTCAAGAAGCTTTGGCAGAAGGCGATCCCACCGCCATTCAAGCCGGCTGTCGTGCGTCATTACCGGAAGGGTCACATTGGACCAGCTGACGTGTTGGTTTAGGCGAGCGCCATCGACACATCCAACTTCGACGAGGAGTTCACATCCGAAGTCCCACTTGACTCCGTTGTCGATGATTCGCATCTATCACAAACTGTCCAGCAGCAGTTGTAAGTCCTGGGAACGGTTGCGGTCATGAGTGCTGACTCCCGGTTCAGCGAGGGATTCTCATGGAGTGTGTCACCTCTTGGCGAATCGGTTGGACGGTATTGACCGGTATCTCACGCACCCCTTGTTCCGCCTCGAGCCGGTTCTTGATTCTTGGGTCAAGACCGCTTCACGATCCCTCCGCATATATCCATGTCCGATCCTTATGTCACGCTCTTTATCTCCGTTGTGGCATGCATGCTATCCTGATTTTCTTGCTTTCTTTCCTCCGGCTTCACGGAAACACGTCGGAGCCGGTATTAGACGCCTTTTTTTGTGCATGCTTCTAATAAGCTTTTTCCGGTGCCTTCTGTCGGGCTATTCGGTTTGATTTTGTGGTTGTTACATTTGCTTGAAGGTCTCTCGAAAGACGTCAATTCGACTCGCTGAGTATCATCTTTCACCATATTAAAAGTCATGGGGATGACTGTGCCGAATGGAACGATCACGTCGATTGCAGGCGCTGTGAATGGCAAGACCGCTCAGCTCGCTGTGGTATGCCACGGAGCGCTTGATACCCGAGTGGTGAGTTGACTTGCCGTTTGCACACCTCAGCGAGATGTTTTGATGATGAATGCCAACATGCTAACGGGGTATTTTGCAGGAGGAGAGAGTCATACCTACACCTGAACCTGGACAGGCGCAGATCCAAGTCGGCGTGACTGGCCTTTGCGGATCTGACCGTGAGTGCCACCACATCCTCATCGAGCCACCCTCACTCCCTGCTTCCTCATTTCCCCCTTCCCATTACGCGTCTCATGACCAAAGTCGAGCTCGCTGACGCTCGCTCGCTCGCTCCTTCTCAGTCCACTACTACAATCACGGAGCAAATGGTTCCTTCAAGATCCAAGCACCCATGGTCCTAGGCCACGAATCATGCGGCATCATCACTGCCCTAGGACCTGACCTCCCACCGACTTCCACACTGAAGATTGGCGATCGAGTAGCGATCGAAGTTGGAGTCTATTGCAAATCATGTCGATTCTGTAAGATCGGGAGGTACAACCTTTGTTCCCAGATGAGGTTCGCTAGTAGTGCGAAGACTTTCCCTCATTTGGATGGGACGCTTTGTGAGGTCATGTGTCTTCCGGTTGACTTGTGTCATAAGTGAGTCGCCGAAAGATCCTCTCATCTGATTAAATGAGCGAAACGGAACGAGCTGTTGTTGAGCTGATGGCTTTCTACGCTAGATTGCCGCACACGCTCGAACTCCCCCTCGCTGCGTTAGCCGAACCACTCTCAGTCGTCCTCCATGCCTTTCGACGAGCCCACATAACTCCCGGATCCCGAGTCCTCGTCCTCGGAGCAGGAGCCGTCGGACTCCTAGTCTGTTCCTTATCCCGAGCATCAGGTTGTACCACAGTCGTCGCAGTTGATATAGAACAAGGCAAACTCGATTTCGCAAAGGAAATGGATTGGGTCACTGGGACTTTTACTTTACCGAAGGGACCGAGGGTTAGTGGGTTAGATGCTTTGGAAGTTGCGAAGGTCGGTTGGGAAGGTTTACAGGGTTGTGAGGGTGTTACGATGGTTGAAGGGTTAGGCGAAGGGTTTGATGCTGTTTTTGAATGTACCGGTGTGGAAAGCTGTATGCAGTTGTCGGTCATGGTGAGTCAGCCGGTGCCTCAACTCCCAAAGCTCTTTCTCCTCGACTCGGCATTCGATACTGGACCTCTCATTGGTGTCGTCTCCTAGATTGCCTGATCTCTTACTGACGCCCTCGTTCAGGCCGCAGCTCCCGGTAGCAAAGTCCTCATGGTAGGAATGGGCACCTCCAACCTGCTCCTCCCAACAGGAGCCTCCATCATCCGAGAAGTAGACATCATCGGTGTCTTTCGATACGCAAACACATACCCCGACGCTCTCGCTCTACTCGGTTCGGGTAAGTTAGGTGATGTCGGAAGGATGGTTTCGCAGAGGTATCCTTTGGATCGGGCGGTTGAGGCTTTTGAGGATATGAGGAGAGGCAGGGATAAGGAGGGCAAGACTGTTATTAAGCCTATGGTCGGGAATCTGGATCTTAAGTAAGTGTTTAAGTTAGGCTGGGTTGTATGGGTTGTATGGGTAGTATCTACCATGTATACATCTGAACGCATCGGTCTTGAAACCGCTTCACATTCGAGGCATGATATATGAAGAACGGGGATCGTCGCAACTCAGCCGCTCGTCAAGTCGTCGAAATACGTCCTTGGCCGTTTGAGGAGTACCTTCCGACAATCTTCTGAGCCTTTGCCTGAGTTCCAGTAAAACGAGGAGTGAAGCTCCGCTCGACTGATGATGGAGTTGCGAGAAAGCCTCAAGTTTTGAGTCAAGTTTAGGCCGGGTCGCTGCCTAATACTTCTGTACATTCAAGCCCTACGAGCTCCGCGACGAAGCCACCAGACCCGCTCTCCCACCCATAACCTCCGCCAACCGCTTAATATCAGACCACCACTCATCCGTCCCCCTCCTCAATTTCATATCCGTATGTCTCTTGACCTCTTCCATATCCGCATAAATGATACTGCTCCCCCTAATCGCGATCATCGAAGCCGTCTCTTTGGAATACTTCCGTTTCCCCTTTTGAGCTTGTGCGTTTGGTACCGCATGCTTCTCGAGGAATTGCATACATCGGGTTGAGAGTCGGGCTGCTCTTGTTCGGTCGAGAGGGGAGGGGACGCCGCCTTGGAGTGTGTGGCCAAGTGAGGCGGATCGGGCATCGAAGAGTTCTTTGCCCTCTTCTTTGAAGATCTTGGTGAGGGTTTCGGTGTTATAGATGCTGGATGATTTCTCGGATCTGACCCTCATCAGCTCGAGCTGGGTTGACACGGAACACCTGCTTTATGACAAGCCGCCCTTCGCTCTTCCCCTTTGTATCGAGCTGGTACCGCTTGATGAGGAACTCAACATCTTCTTGTAACAGCTTCAACGAGATGCCTTCTTCCGGTGTATACACCAGTACGGCTCCAACCTGGACTACATGAGTGTTGGCAATACGAGGAATCCAAACACCTACAGCTAGCGCACCCAAAGTTGCGATATAACCACTCTGCCCACCCTGCGTCTCCACCACAAACACCCTATTCCGACTAGCCGAAGCACTCTGCTTGATCGCATCGCAAGCATCCACCAGCGCATTCAAACTCGTATCGCTTCCCAAGCTGAAGTCGGTCAGTGGAACATTGTTTGAAAGCGTTGCGGGAAGGTGTATCATCGGAATCTGGAAGCTAGGGTAGTTTGCTCGGTTCTGCTCGAGGATAAGGACCGAATGGAAAGCCTCGAAACCGCCGATGAGGAACAAACAATCGATATTATGCCGTTGGAAAGCTGCTGCTACTTGACCGATGTCGAGATCGGGTAATGTCCGGTTCGTACCGAGTTCAGATCCTCCTCGGGTAGTCCATGTATCGACTCGAAGCCAGGACAGATCAGAGACGTTATCATCGAGCAGGCCCTCGAAGCCGTTATAGATGGCTACAGGTGTATGACCTCGATTATGGCAGAAACGGACAGCTTGTCGAGTCGCGGCATTCATCCCGCCCGCGGGCGCACCGACACTGATCTATCAGTCGGCGGGATCGTCGGAAGTGATGCAACCCTACTGTATGATTCCGATGCGTAATCTCTGCAATCAGGTCAGGTTGTTCCGACGAGTCTACGTAAACTCACCTTATTCTCCGGTACGAGCTGGCTCGCAGCGAGTGATGAGCTGATCTGGAAAGCCTGGAGCATCTCCCGGAACTCGGAATCTCGATATGACATCGCCTTATCGAAATTTTGCGATTCGATGGCGGCAGCCACAGCTTGCGTCTACCCACACAGTGTCAGACTTGCTTGTGGCAATCGAAGAGGTTCCGCTCACTTGGGCAACAGCTTCGAGCAAAGGCACCATCGTGATCTTATTCTCCTGGATGCCAATCATGTAGGAAGGGGTGTCGGGCGTGGCATCAAGTAGAGCCTGGACTGCTTGTACTCCCTGGAGTGTAGGCTGATCATGCATACTATCAGCTTCACAACCAGACGGGAACATCGTATCTCACCAAGACCCTATCGACGGCACAAGGCTTCCCTCCCCGCTGCGTGTGGCCAAGTGTAGTCACTCTCGTATCAAGACCCAAGCTATCGACTAAGATGTGCTTCACGTAGTCTGGCTTGATCGGCTTGAGATTCCGGTCGAGTGCGCCTTCCGCAACGATTACGATTGATTTCCGCTTGCCAAGCGTCCGATGCTGGGGTTTGTGATTGAGCTGGTACACTCTCGCTAAGTCGTAGCATACTCACAGATTTCAGCAGATCGCACATCTCTGTCTCCCAATCTTCACTCTTCGGCGGGCTTTCCGGGATAAAGACAAAATCTGCTCCTGTCGCTATTCCAGCGAGTAACGCTAGCCAACCGCAATGCCGACCCATGACCTCGATGACGAAAGCTCGAGAGTGGGAGGAAGCCGTGGAGGAGATAGAATCGATTGACTCGCATATTCGGTGAAGAGCGGTGAGGGCGCCGATAGTCAAGTCTGTCATGGACATATCGTTGCTGCGTCGGTCAGATGAGGTCCAACCTTGGGCACTTGTCACATACTCGATAGATCCAACTAGACCAACGATGTTTAGATGTTGATTCGCCTCCTTCTGCTCATCATCGATTCTGCCTTAGCAGAGGAAAGTTTGTCAGCCGGAGCTCGCCTTTGAGTTAGGGCGCCACTTCACGGGCGGATACCAAACTCACCATCCTTATGCAGCTCCTCCAGCAAGCCCGCCCACTCTCCTCTGATCTTATCCGCCCCAGTCAAGCTCCCATCCCCTCCACAGACCGCCAAACAGTCAATACCAAACCGAATGAGGTTATGTGCGGCCTTCAGCCTCCCCTCTCTCGTCCGGACTGCGAATGTCTCAGCTTCATCGCCCTGCCTTGCCCAGTCCACTCACATGACGGACACCTGGACGACCCAATCAAAGTCCCTCCTTCCCCTAACCAACCTCTGACGTCATCCCACCCGACTCTCACGATATATCTCCCCTTCAAGCTCCTCCGCTTCTCATCCTCCTTATCAGCCAAAACCATCTTCCCCCCAATCCCATGAGCAGCAGCATCATCCACATCCCCCTCTCCAGCACCATCTTTCAATAACTCTCCGAAACCGAAACTCAGCGGTGCGTCGGATAAAGGTGCGATCCAATCCGGATCCGCATAGTTCACAGCGTGTGGTTCACGATCAAGAACAGCGAAATCGAGCTTGAGTTGAGCTGTAGGTGGTAACGAGGAGGAAGCAGCTGATTTGATAGGTTTCAAGTCGGGTGTCTGATTCGCAGTGTTGATCGGAGTCGGTTCGGTAGTATTGCCTCGGACAAGACCTTCCCAGCCTTCCCGGATGATGAAGGCTTGACATCCTCTCGCTATCCCTTGTCGAACTACAGCTCGGACTTGCTCCCTTTTAGCCGTTGAACACAAGGTGGAAAAAAGGTTAGACCGACCAGCTGCATTCATCCCTGCACTATCACCTCCGCTCGTGAGGACGGCTATCTTCTTCTGCCGAGATTTACTGGATTTGACGTCAGCTGGTATGAAAGAGTCGGTGATCCCTTCGAGGTCTTTGGATTCGGGCACCGCACCGGATCCGGAACCGTTAGGGAGGAGTGACATGACCGTAAAGGCCGCTCTAGCGGTGAAGCCTTCCGTAAATTGGGGGAGGTCACAAGAACGGCGACATGCGGGGTAGACGTAGATAACCTTGCCAAACTCCCCGCTTATCTGACGTATGCCGAAATTTCGATCGTTGCAAAAGATTTCACTTACAAGGATACATAAAGCTGCTATGCTACATGACAAGCTACACGGCGGCACCAACATCTACTTCGTCTACATCCATACTCTCCACCTCCACAGCTTCTTCCACGCTTTTCTCATCCTTTTCTTCAATCTCCTCACCGATACCTTCGTAAGTGCTGGTAGTAGGTAGTCCCCAAAGCTCCCCCTTTGGTCTCTCTTTCAACAAATTACCCACAGTCTCCAACCATCCTTGCCGTACAGCCACCAGTCTCTTCAGGTTCTCCGGGACAGGAGGCCGCCGCTCCTGTGCTTGGCCCGCTGAGCGCTTAGGTGCGACCCCATACTTCTTGACCCGCTTCGCCCAACCAGCTTCGATGGATTTCTCGATGCCTTCGAGAGCGGATTGGTATTCGGTGAAAGCGAGACGCTGACGAGCGACTTCTGCCAGTCGTGTCTTTCGAGCTTCGTTCAGGGTAGTCTGTTGCAGGAGGAGTCGCTGACATTGTCGAAGTGCGGAGGTGATCTCGTCATCGTCTCGGCTAGAAGGGTCAAACTACCGCGCAGTGTAAGTCTGCAAAGATGACTCATACTTCCCGATGTGCTACGATCCTGACTCACTTCCTCGTGCTCACCGAGCAACATCAATACCCTCAGCTCCTTCTTCATCCGATCTTCAAGCTCGACAACATCCACCTTTGCCGCATCCCTGTTCCCCTCGTATTCCGAGATGTTCACTTTGGACACTTGATCTTCCTTACTTGACGTCGTGTCGGTTCTCCCCAGGACGGCTGCCACTATCCGCTCAGTGAGACTACCCAATCCACGATGCTCATCGACCAGGTATTTATCCCTCATCTCGACAGAAGGAACGAAATGAGGAAGTGCCAAGCCACCATGCGGGGGTGCATTCGTGCTTTGACGTAGATTCGGGACTGAAAAGCGAGGAGTCGTTCCCGGTGGTAGTCCATCGTCCTCGTCCCATACTTCGGTATAGTGTCGTCCCCGGGGTGGTATGTCATATGATTCAGGAGCCTCTGCCTAGAAGCATGATCAGAGAATGCAACGAGCAAGATTAGTCGACGCGCTGCTGAGCCAATTGCACATCTGACCCACCTTAAACCCTAACATCGCCAGATCATCCTCCCTAACCTCCCTCAAATACGGCTCCACACTGCTCCAAAATGTCGTAAAGGCAACCTGATTGGGCGCTTTAGTATTGCTAAAATCTTCATCCACCTCATTCTGTCTCTTCGGTCCAGGTTTCAGAGGTTTCTGCACTCCAGGTCGTAAGGGTACGAGAGGTCGAGCCGGAGCTGGGGGCAAGGAGAAGTCAATGGTCGCGCCATACTGGCCGGAAGCGGTTGGGGTGGAGTTAGAAGGGGTAGGAGACGGATCTGGATATGGATGTGGCCGGGACTTAGGGTGTGATGATGAGAGTTTGAGCTTGAGGCCGGATGTCGAGGTGGTATGTGTGAACCGTGAAGGTGAAGCAAGCGTGGTTGATCGATCTCGAGCTTGTGCTACATTGTTATCAGCCGAGTTGACCGAGTGCAGCGCCAATCGCGCTCCCATGGGCAGCAAGACCCACCTTCATCGTCACTATCCACTACTCTCTTCAGCTTCTTCTTCTTCACTTGCTGTCCTCCATATGTGATAGGTGCAGAAGGTGCCTTTGCCGGTCGAGAGCCACTGGAAGAAGCGTTCGAAGGTGCCGGTGAAGCTGATACCTCAACTATCAGCAAAACTCCCCAGTACACAGTGACGACTGACCACTACGCTCCTTCTTTATCCTCACAACAGCTGGACTCCCCGTAATCCTTCCCAATCTCGCCCGCTCCAACGCCTCAAGCTTCAACCCAGTCTTCTCATTAGCTTCCAATGCCGCCCGCTCCTCAGCTTCCTCCCTCTCTTTCCGCTTTCTCTCCTTACGAGCTTTCTTCTCTTCATCCCGAAATATTGGCGACGACGACGAAGACTGGGCTTGGATCGCTGATTGGAGAGCTTCGAGTTCCTCAAGATTGGGCAGAGGGGGGTAGGTTGTGGATGAGATTAGGGAGAGGAGGTAGGCTGTGTAATGCGCTGAGGCTGGTCGAGGTGCCATTACGCCAAGAAACGCTTTGAGGCCAGACAATAATCTCCGCCTCACTCCAGTACCGCTATGACATGCTGAAGATACTGGATATAGAATATGGTGAAGAAGACGCGCTAGAATAAGACAATCAAAGGGAGAAGCAAGCGGGAACATTGATATCCCTGAATACCCACGTGGTGTTGGACGGGATTTGACGGGATTGGAGGATCCGATCGAGATTGGCTCAAAGCCGTACAATGAACCGTGTCTCTGTAGAAGAAGCTTGAGGGGGCCATGCCACCCCGCTTCAAGGATACTCAGCCACTGAAGACACTCGCCAAGGCATCTCAATCCTGCTCCGCTCAAGTAAGCGATGATCACATTACCCGCTTAAATAGGAGTAGCAGCTTATCGAGCTAGTCCATCGTGTACGGGAAATGTATCGGGGCGAAATATAACGAGGTATCAAAGGGGATGTGTGAGGCGGAGTTTCAAGCTTTCAAGGAGTGTGTACAGGTGAGCCGGAGCGCCGCCTTCCTCAGATGCTCATACTCATGAAATTTATAGAAAGCCTTCGGTCGACGGTGGTAGTTCCGCACATATCGGTCCATTTACGTCACAGAATGCGAGCAATGGCATAATCTATTCATGATATCCCGGCTGCACTCTCCTCAAGCTTCTCCCCGTCCGCCCCGTCAGCCCAAAGTATCTGACCTGTCGAATCTCTCCCCCCAAACCTCTGCAACTCTCCTTTCTTCACGGCTTCCCATTCGATCCTGATAAACACCCACATCCACCTTCTCACCAATTCCAAAGCCTCCATCATGAAAACCCCACTCTCGATCTCGCTGATTGTATGTAAGTGTGAGGAGAGTTTCAGGGACCATGTGAAGCGGAGGACGAGGTCTATGAGGGTGAAGAGGTGATAGACTAGCGGGTCGGGTAAGAGGAGAGTGGGTCGAAGACCGGATGCAAAGAAGCCGCCGGATGATACCGGTGGCATGACTGTCGGGAGGGGGTAACCGAAGCTAGGCATGGGAGTTGGGCATGGCGATCGTTGGTGTGAAGAATTGCCTGAAACGATCCGCTTCGCTCTTCCCCATATCGTCAGATCCGGAGTTCTCCTCCCACTAGCCTGAATCCCAGCAGGAGTGAGCATCCCCTCCGGCCTTGCTCGACTCGGTCCTAACCAAGTATCCACTTGGCATAACGCCAATCCCCAATCCATCTCGACATCCCAATAGAAGCTGTACATCGAGTTGATCACCACTCCAAGCAGCCATATCCGAAAGAGTCGATGCTCCCCAAACCATCGATCACCGGTATCGCCCAGTTCCTGAACTGTGATACCTTTGGCAGAGGCGACTTCGGTGATGACTATCTTCTGTGCGGCGGAGAGGAGGATGACGGGGAAGGCTGAGAAGTATTTAAGGGCGTTGGCTAGGGGACGAGGGGAGGACCCGGAGGATTGATAGTATTCGAGTAAGCATTGGCGAAAGCGTAGGACGTATGGAAGGCTAGGTTCCATGAGCAAGGTCCGTAGTAGAAGACGAGATTAAACTCGCCAAACCATGGTGAGGGTAATCCAGTTGGACAAACCGGATTGAGCGACTCGTCCCTTCGAGATCCCTCCATTCCATATCTGGCGAGTCGAGATCCACAAGTCGCCCAGGACCTTCGCGAAAGATGTAAGGATATCGGCGAGAATCACGTCGGAGAAGAAGACTTGGTCAGTGAGGGAGGGAAGGAGTATGCGTTTTGCTGCTCTGTCATTCCCATCAGCCTGAGCTAAAAATATGACAAACACCTTGCGTACCTCCTCATAGCCGTCCGCTCCCGCTCGCCAATCCCTCTCCAGGGGACCAAAGCACCCACCACCGGTCCGAGCGCAACCACCGCAACAAATCCCCTATACAGCTCCATGCTGTCCGGATCTGCGCCAGTCACCAACCTGAATACCATCCATCCCCCTCCGACCCAAGCCGAGTAGAGCAGGAAAAGCTTATACACCGGCTGGTACAGCTTCCCACTCTCCGGTCGTCCCGTTACCACACTACCTGGTCGTATAGGTATCTCGCCATCGACCCCTCCTAATCCCGGCGCCAGATGATCCATCTCCATCCCCAATTGCGGTGGTTCTGGCTCGTCTACATCTCGAAAATCCAATATCCAGCTGGTATCTAACCCAATGAGGTGGAGCACGTGGAGATTGACTGCCCATAGGAGTTGAGCGAGCCCGATAAGGAAGAGTACACGGAAAGGAAGTGGGAAGGACGCGGAGAAAGGTGGGAGTGAGAGCTGTTTGTGTCCTGCGTGTGGGTCGGTCGCCGGAACGATGGGAGGTGAGTCGATATCCATGACGGAGAATGGGTCATGGAGGATCAACTATGGTTGAAACATGTCGAGTTTTGACTGGCACACGACGATGCTTTCAGGAAGAAAGTAAAAGTTTAAGGAGGATCTGACGGCGAAAGAGGTGTCTCGGGGAGTTGCACAGTGCGTAAACTTTTGGACGCACGACGGAACCGTAAATATGGACGAGCCGCTATACAGCACACCTCGTTTCAGTCTGGTGTCGCAAAAAGGCTTCGATCCCGTTGATCGGTCTCTCCAAGTGTAAATACGATTCCATGAAGGGTCAAAACACAAGACGGGCGAGACGATGAACGCCTGCTAGCGGTTAATCCAACGGTTTTTAACCCATATAAACCGCTGCGCCTGAAGATTCTGAAAATGTAGTACATCATGTCGTCTTCAAGAAGTTCTTCGACTTTATGGCCGCCTTATTCCTGCACAAAGCATACAAATTAGCTCATCCATCATAAGCCGAGTGTGAAGCTCGCCAACTCACATAGCTCTCAACCTCTGCTTCTCACGTTGAAAATCAAACTCCTGACCTTCCCTCACCACCTGCCTAGGCGCACTCGCCAGGTCTGATACTTTATCAACCCTCAAGATCGTCCATAACCAAGGTGGGTAATCTGTATCGGATTTGGCAACGGGGTCGGCTTCGTTCTTCAGGATTGCGAGGCCGGTCAGGGTGGTTCCGGCGCGACATGCTGATAGCACTTTCGAGCATGAGCACGATAAAGATGACAAAAGAGATTGGACGATACCTTTTTCTTTGCCAGTGGTTTTGTTTGAAGTCGAAGGTGAAGCGGACGAGGAGGAGGTGGAGGAGGTGGAGGAAGACGCGGATGAGGACGCTGAGGAAGAGAATTTGGGGAAGACTACTCGGAGAACGGGTGTCGTTTTCCAAGCTAGAACTCGTGCTGCGGTATACTTGAAGGACATGATCACCAGAAGTGGTTTGGCTCGCAAGGTCACCAATCGACCGCCAGGCTTCGACAACGCCTGCGTCGAGAGACCACTAATGGATGACGTGGGGATGGACCTACCGGTGTGCCTTGCTTTGATAACGAAATCATTTCCCGACTTTGGCCTCGACGCGTCGCGAAAAAAGGTCAAAAGGCCGTCCTGCCTATCTATATACAGCTTCTCGAGCTGTTCATTAGATTTCATTCCCGAACAAGATGGCAGAAGCTTCAGCCGACTCCATCTCTTCGGTACCCTGCCATCTGAGTGGTATCACTCGGCTCTGCTTCTCGCCCAACGGCTCGTACATCCCCTTCTCACTGGCTCCGATACGAGCTGATAGTCTGGCTTGATAGCACCATCTTCACCGGCGGTTCCGATTGTCTTGTCAGAATACATAAAGCTGCTGAACCGGACTCGGAACCCGGATTTCATGACAACCATACTGATGCTATCACCTCTCTTACATGCTCCGTGAGCTCCTCGCCCCTCGATCACATAGCCAATATGGCTACATATCCGGGTGCACGGATCTGACCTCGATGTAGAGCTCAAACCTCGTCACGGCTTCGAACGACAATATCTCCCGAGTCTTCTCTTACCCGGCAAACGAGTTTGAAGGCTTCATCACCCGCTCATCTGGCGTTCCGATACGATGGGTCAGCTTGGATAAGCAGGGCGAGCGGGTGGCCATGTGCAGCGAGTGCGTCGAAGGGATTTTCCTGGTCGAGAGTAGATGCTGACAATACACAGCGATTTGTTGGTGAAGATCGTGCACGTGACGGATACATCCAGGGTATCGCTTCTATCCGATAACACCAAATCCGTGCGGTCAGCAACATGGGATCCGTCTGGGAAGTACCTAGTGCGTAATGGTTGTGGAAACGGGGATGCTGAGGCTGATTCGGATAGACTACAGCTTGTTGCGGTGGAAAGCTGCGGATATACGATACTTCTGGCTCAACACCGGTTTTACTGAAGATCATGGAGGGAGTGATCGGTTCGAGCGATTCGGAGTAGGTCTTCGGGATGAGCTCAGACTCCTGGCTCATGTATTGCTTAGTTCCGACAAATCGTGCTATGTCGCCTGGCATCCTTCAGGCTCCTGTTTCGCTGTTCCGACACGGACAAACGGTATAGCCCTAGGCGACGTTCCGGCGCTGAGCTCGTCGTAGATATCGGTATCATCAGCCGGGAAAGTTGGGCGAAACAGGCCACCTTCTCGCAAGACGGGCACAAGCAGGTGGTAGGGGAGATCGCATGGTCGCCGAATGGAAAATACCTTGCATCGGCAGCAGGTCCTCAGATCCTGGTCTGGAGCACAGATACCAGACAGTTGGTCGCTCGGTAAGCCATCATTGGGCTTTGCGTGTTCCGACTGACATCTAATAGGTATACCAACCCTGAAGGCGCCATCTCTGGCCTCGATTTCTCCCCGATCAGCAACCTCCTGGCCTTCACATCCCTCGACGGCTCGTTTTCACGGTGGACCGACCCTATCCCTTCTTCCATGCCGTCACCCGTCACATCCGATGCTGCCCAAGCGAAGAAGATCGAGAAGCTGCTGGATGACGAGTTTGGTGATGAGGATATGGAGGAGAAGGGGGAAGATTTGGGCGAGGATTTGGCGGATGACTGGATTGTGGATGATGATGGAGGATATGCAGTAGATGACGGGGAGAAGAAATGGACGTCGGGAAGGACGGAAGTGGGTGAGCGGATCGAATACTGAAACGAGGACACTTTAGCTGATACGACTCTAGTCAATGTGACGAAAGCACAATCGGCGTTCACTCCAGGCAGTACAACCATGAAGAATAAAAAACGGTATCTCGGTAAGTCCACCTTGGACAAGCGTTCCGAAGCTGAGTTTGGTTCAGCATTCAATATGATCGGAGCGGTAAACATCACAGATCAGGAGTCTCACAATGTTATCAACGTGGAGTTTCACGATAAGTCCGCACGGAGAGGCCATCATTTCCAGGATCATACGAAATACACCATGGCTTCCCTTGGTTCGTGTTTCAGTTGGTCTTCCCAGAGTCTGCCTGAACGCTCGTAGGCGAGCAAGGTATAGTATACGCCAGTCCAGCTGATGGCGAAACCCCTTCGACAGTCTACTACCGACCATATGACTCTTGGGCGTCACAGTCAGACTGGTCTATACCTCTTCTCCAAGGCGAGGATGCACTGCTAGTCGCTGCGGGCGGTGCCGCGACCGATTCGATGGGGAGTGTAGTAGTGGCGACTAGCAAGGGATTCGTCCGGTTCCTGAGCAGTAGTGGAATTCAGCGATATATGTGGAGAGTCGGCGAGGAGATGGTCAGCTTGGCCGCGGGGAAAGAAGCGGTCATTCTGGTTCACCGGGAAGGAGGGACGAGTCTGGACGGTAAGTCTACCTTAGGAGACTCAACAGATTGCTGAATCCGAATAGGATGTCAGAACCTGCGATACTCATTGATCGATCTTGACAGCTTTGAGCTGCTACAGGAAGGTCGCGTGCCACTACCAAGAAAGACAACGCTGCAATGGATAGGATTCACCTCGGACGGCGCCCCAGCGATCTACGATTCTTCAGGTTTCCTATCAGTCCTCGACCGATTTCGACGATCCGGACAGGCGAGATGGGTACCTTTGCTGGATTCGTCATCGCTTGCACGCAAAGAGGGGAAGCAGGAGTCGTATTGGCCTGTCGGCGTGACCAGCTCTCATTTCACCTGTGTGATACTGAAGGTAGATGCATCGATACCATTAAATCAACCAGCTCATGCCTACCGTACAGGGCAACGAGAAGGAGCCATGGTTCCCTCGACCGTTGATACAAGATCTCGAAATGCACATGCCGCTTCTCAATATGGACAATCAGCAAGGCAAGCTGGAAGAGAAGTTCGTCATCCCCTTCCATAATCCAGATTACTCTAGCTGAGGTACTTTAGCATGGTCCGAGGAGAAGTCCATCTCTCTCTCCTTCGCGATACGCTTGAGCAGACCTCCGATCCCGAAATAGAATACACCATCAAGGAGCGGGAAGTGTCGCTCGACAAAGAACTCCTCCAACTTGTTCAAGGCGCTTGCAAAGCCGATAATCTGCAACGAGCACTCGACGTGGCTCGACTCATGCATAATCCCGCTACGGTTGATGCTGCAGTTAAAGTAGCGGCGTTCTACCACCTGCCAGGATTACAAGAACGGATACAGGGTCTGAGAGCGGATAAGGAGATGGCGAAGTTGAAGGTGAGGCGGATACGAAGGGAAATACCACCTTCAGCTGGTCCATCGAAGGGGTTTTCGGATTTTGCTCCGCGAAATGGCGCGCCGAGGAGGAGTTTTGGTGGAGTACAGACGGACTCGACGCCTGCTGCTTCGGGGAGGTCAGAGACATATATACCAGAGACACCACATGAGGCGACCCCTGCACCATTGGAGGATGAAGGGTCCCCAGAGGGAAAGCGGAAACGAGTGGAAGAAACGCCTACTGTCGAGCCAGAAGATTTCACTCCCGCGCCGAAAAAGCGAGCGGAAGAGTTGCCTTTGTCGAATGTCGCGTCGACATCCAACGGTGAGTCCATATTGTTACGCTTCACCGTGACTGATATCCACTGCTAGGTACCGCGAAGAATCCGTTCGCAAAGAAAGCTGCGCAGGCTTCGAATCCCTTCGCTAGGCAGGCGGTGGCGAAACCACTCGATGCGATGAAGAGTACATCCTTCTTCGAGCGAGTCGATAACATTGAGTTGAGCGGAGCTCCGAAAGGTGGGTTGCCATCGGGTATCACCAGCATCGTTGCTGAATGTGATTCAGCATCTACCAAGCCGAAGGCTAAGTCCTCGAAGCCGAAAGAGGCCAATGGGAAGCAAGCGACACTATTCGGGATGAAGAAGGGTATGCCACCTCCGAGGGCTATTACGCGGGAGAGCTTTGAATCGACAGAAACGGAAGAGGGATCCGATGACACATTAAGGGATGACATTCCGCCTGGAGTACTGGAAGAGAGTCAGGTAAATCGTACTTCCTGTGTCTGTGCAGCAAGCTGATGACTACGAGATCCAGGAGACGATGAGTCCAGAATCAATGGAAGTGGCCTAAAAGAATGTTGCATATCGCAAAGCATGCTCCAATAATGTACAAATAATGATGAATGCATGGTAATGGTTCCGTTATTCGTCATCTTCAGTATGAGCGTGGACGTCCCTTAATATGTTGCTCGACGTACATGAGGGTCAAACGACAACGCAAGTCGAGAGGATTGCTGTTCTGTAGGTCATAGCCCGTCAATAATATGCAAACCAGTGCCATGCATGGTGGTCACCAATCCGTTTGATTCGTTATGTATCACTCTTCTCAAAGAGTACGTCTCGTCCTTCTAAGATGCAAATCTCGTATGCCAACACGAGGAGCATTTGGCCAATGAAATCGACAAGGGCTGAAAGGATAGGGAGGGCGTATGAGCTGTGATGCATCGTCAACGTTAGACTCGAAGAGCGATAGGAAGGCATACTCGGGATCCAGATCTTTGCTCCAGAAAAATAGAGTCAATGCGTGAGCAAGGAATAGCGAGATGAATGTCTAGTCGGATCAGCATGTCACCTACCCAAGGGAAGGGACACTCACTACGAGCCCGAAGGTCACCCAACCGGCCCAACCGAGACTAACGTCGATCCATCCTGCCCAGCTGACGAAAGCGAGGAAGCAGCCCTGACATGGGAAGGCGATGAGATACAGCGTAGCTGCCCGTTGCACCGCTGAGAGACCGACATGCGGACGAGATGATGATGTGGGTGGGTGTAATTCGGTGTGAAGAGTTGTCGAGAGGCGATTGGCATGGATCGCACCGATCGAGCCCGTCAAGCCTGAGATCCTCATCAGCGAAATCGTCGGAAAAGATTTCGGCAGGAAAGGCTAACCAGTCATGGAGATGGCTAGGAGAGCGAAACCTCGATACTTCGAGACACCTTGATCGAGGACCATACCCGTGCCGCTAGAGATGAGCATCGCGCCGATCTAATCTCACCGACACGTCAACATCTGCGGTAATCAACAACGAATTGAAGTCACCAGAGGTAACCAGGCGCCCTTCGCGACCTTCCTGACCCATTCATTCTCCATCACCCGCCTGGTGAACCAAGCTGCAGCGATGCTCATAATGATGACCGCAATGACTGGGACCGGTGTATCCATTGTGCCAACTAGAAGGGATCCAAGGAGTGAGAGGATGAAGAGGGTGAGTAGATCGCCTAAGCAGGAAGCGATAGGTGGTGTGATGTTGTCTGTCCCACCCCATTCAGCTCGCATTTCCAACTTGTTCAGTACTTTGGTTTACCTGGGTCCACCCCCGCCCAGCGACAGAGAACGATCATCGAGCTCATGAATGACCCCAGTACCGCACTGCTCGTCCCAGCCGCACCCATCCCGGTAGCAAGCACCATCACAAGCTGTTTCCAACCCGGTCTTGTATACCCTTCCAACCATTCCTGCTCTCCAACCGCCAACCCCGGATCAGCCGACCCTGTCACGGGTTTTGTCGCATTCAGTGCTCCGTCGGGAAGCGAATCACCCAGACGATGTGTCGTCAGCAGTCCGAGCAGGAAGCTCAAGACCGCCGCCAGACAGGATATCAGTAGCGCTTGTGATCCAAGCAACGTCATATTCGTCAGGAGCAGTGTACGCCGTGTTGTTCGATGATCCAGTTCGCCAATGTGTGCGGATGTGCCGAGTCGAGCGGAGAGACACATCTCGATGTTACCCTTGAGGTTCCCAATCATAGGTACGAGGATGAAGAGTTCATCTACGCGGAGGAAGACTCGCCAACGAGCCAGGTGTTCGAGGAGTTCACCGGTGAATACCTCGCCGACGAGACTCAGGAGGAGAGATGGTGTGGCCTGATGAGTTTACCTCAGTAGGATACCAACCAGAGGTGAGATGAGATTGACCTACCTCTAGAAGGAGGCTTCGAAGGTCTATCCATTTCTCTCTAGCTGACGATAAAGGCGGTTTGTCAAGCTCCCCATACTCGTACTCGAGCTCTTCTCGTCGACAATCATGCTTCTTACGCTCTACTCTCTGTCCTTCACCAATCTCATTCGGCTTGAGTAATTTCACCCCTTCTCCAACCTCCTCATCGCTCTCCTCCCCTCCAATAGATCCCCTTGCCTCCAGCTCATCCTCCTCCCTTGTTCGTCCCTTCCCCTTCCGATCCGCAGTATTAGTCCTCCGCCACTCCCCATCCCCGAACAACCCCTTAACCTCATCATCATCAATACCAATTCCCTGTCTCGGCGAAGAGCCCGAAGCGAAAGCATCTGGAGATTTGACCCATTCCTGTTCGTAGGATTGTTGCGGCGAGGTTATATCTCGACGGGCATGGATGATGTGCTCGGAAATGTCCCGTTTCAATATAGGGGACATTGACCGGTGTCAAGGAGGATTGAAGAAGGTTGACCGGAAATGCGGTCGATACACCACTCGCTCGCATGTTACGCAATATCAGCCACGTGTTGGAATGAGTGATATTTGGTTCCTTCGCACCCGGCAATCTGGTCCATTGCGGAGTTGTCGTTCAATCGGGGAGCGATGTCTCGCATCTAAGCTGTGTACAGGACGGGTCGAGTCTGAAAAATTGGTAGCGAAGCATATCATGAGCACACGGAATAATCCTGTCCTTCTATATCCCTTCAGTGGAGACCACAACTACGTCCTGCGGTAGTATGCATTTTGGTTTCAGATGGCGTGGCAATGTGCGGTACGTTCAGTCCAGTAGATGCAGGTATCGATCAATATGGAACATGCTCAGTTGCAGTAAGACCGCATCGGGTTGATCCTACTAAGAGAGGTCGAAGCCGGCCCCAGAGGTGATGGCTTGAAGGAGCTTGCTCCGAAGCGAGTATTCGTCCTGTTACCGCTTGGTCAGCCCAGCTTCTATATAAATGCTCATATCGGTATTGAACTCACGTTGTAGCCAGGACTGTGAAGCGGAAGGCGAAACATCAGCAATCTGCCAAGGATGGCAGGACATCAGTGAAGCTCACAGCTTCAGGAGATTCGCGCAAGAAGCTAGGAGAATTAGCGGAAAGAAGCAGGACCGCGGCCAAAGAAAGCTCACACGCAGATGGAAGTCTCGTCGTATCCCCACCTCCCCATCGAATCCCAAACTTGGGATATAGGTACTCAAAGCCAAGCAGAGGTGGTCGAGAACAGCTCGTAACGAACCGCAATAAAGCCCTCCTCTGCTCCTGGTTGAAATTCTTGACCACCTGATCACAGTGAGCCAGTTTACCTGCAAAAGGAGTTCCAAATAAGACACACCTTCCAGAAGAGCCGGATTGTATTGTCGTTTGGGAAGCCCGAAACTACCGAATGCGCTCGGAGATCGTCGAGGTCGATAATGGTCTCTTCACCGCCGATGAGCTGTCGCAGTTCGTGCTGATCAAACATCCGCAACCCTGAATCCTCCGGTCAGCATGCCAATGCACGTTCCATGGAACCCCTACTAACATTTCGAGTCGATGATATCCGAGAGACCGTTGAAAAAGGCCCGTGACTGTGCGGCGATCTGCTTGTCGAGCTTATATTTGCAAACCAGCTGTATGTCTACATACTCACGATCATTGTTCAGCTGATAATCTTGCATTTGGCCTCAACAGACATACACTCATGTCGGTTGTCAGCGGTCACAACGATTTCAGATCCGCCAGGGACGAGGTCGATTGACCGGGCGAGGCCGAATTCTGCGCAGAATCAGAATCCCTGTTCAGCATCGAGGGGGATGGACTCACCTTGCTCCGTAACCGTGAAGTTTATGGACAGCTCCTCCGGCTTTGCATAGTTTTTTAGAACTATCGTTACATTAGCATCAAGATTTCGAGCAGTGTGAAGCATACTAATGAGCCCTTTGTATAGCTCATTGTCCAAGGAACTCAGATCATCGAAATATGACTGCCGGCCGAGCCACTTGGCAAGGAAGAAATCGGCAAAGGAGACATCGACCAGTATGCCTTCATATATAGCTTTACCAAGGATTCGCCCGATCTAGGAGGCTCTCAGCGTCGGAGGGGAGACTGACCGATACATCACTCACAAAACCGTACCAGCTCAGCTGGTGACCTATGCAGAACTTCAGCGGCGACCAGTATGTAAGCTGGAATGGATGTGCCCTCTGTAGCATAAGTATGTGGGTTGGGGTAAAGCTGGTTCTGATCGGTTGCGAGCCATAATCCTCGGTTGGTATCGAAAGCCTCTTTTGACAGGCTGCGCTACTATCAGCTTCGCCAACTCCATTAAAATATGCTCCTCACTTCGTAAGGAATTCCTTGAACAGACCTCCACCGTCAATACCGCTCTCTTCCTGCCCAAATCTGGCGAAACGTCAGCGGAAGGATCGGTCAGCTAGATAACCCACTGATCGATAAAGGTAATCGAGATGGTCCCCTTCAAGGCCGGTCCAAGGGAGTTCAACTGCCGGAAACCATCCTCCGCCAATGACGTCCGATGTATAGTCGCACCATACCGCATGCCCATCCTCCTCGCTCGGCGGTCCATACCCAACCTCTCACGGTCGGCACTGAGTAGACCGATCAAGATAACTCGACGGTAAATGGCTAGAACTCACTCGACAAACTGTCGGAACACCTCGAGACGAGTCTGGAAAGGCACAGCCATCGGGAGATTATTGAGCAGACCCAATCGAGGCGAGATATACGCCATCTGCCGTTTGGTGAAGCGCTGTCGAGCTTGAGCCCAGCGAGGAACGTTCCCTGTCGCCAATGCATCCTCCGATTCTTCCTCGCCCATGCCAGGTAGAGCGAGCTCGGCATCTTCGTACCTGTATGAAACGTATCAGATTAGTCGTACGGAGCTAAGGTACGTACACTGCAGCCTCCACGAAGCCTCGAAGGTTGAGTTGACCGGCCATGACCCAAAAGTCGTCCGTAGCGAACTTTCTCCGTGCGCTATGCCGAGACATCAATCCGGCTAAGACGTATCGAGTATGCACACTCACTTGCGCTCTGCGACCCTTGTCACTCCTCGGGTAAACAAAGCCCTCGTCTCCTCCGTTCCGAAGCCTTTGGCTGGGACCACACTGATAGGCGCAACTCCATTCATATAACCCCAAAATGCGAGATCCCGCCAGATCCCAGCTAGTTCGAGCACTTCATCAAGCGAGATCGGGTTCAACGAAGTATCCGAAAAGAACTCGTCGTCAGGTGTAAGGAGGAGATAGTGATTGTACAGATGCGTAAGGAAAAGCAAGCAAGGTGTCGACGGATCTGTCCCCGCTATCAGCTTGTGATGACGATGAGACAGAGCGTACTCACTTTCGAAGAAGGTATCCCAAACCCCTCGTTCGCCTGTGTTCCGCCATCTACCCCTCACGCCCTCACGCCACAGCCTCCTCCCTAGTACACGACCCTTCTGTCCTTCAATCAATGCATCGAGTATCCCCTCCCATCTTGGCGATCCACGGAAAGCATTGAGCAATCCGAGTGCAAATGTTGCGAAGTCAACTAGTAGCGTTGTCGGAGCTTTGCTCGTCGGTGAAGTCATAAGGTCTGAGAGGGTGCTGAGATGCGACGCCGATGCCAAGAGGAGCAACTTTGGCTGTATATTCGTTGGAAGAGATGGTCGAACGTGGCGTCGCTGCTTTGATAGAGGAGCAGAAACTGAAGCATGTGGTACAGTTTCGTCATCCTCATCGTCACTGTCATGCTTTGTCGGCATATCCTCATCTTCGTTTTGCACCGCTCCTTCCGCCCATCGACCCCATCCTTCTCCGACTTGACTCAGTACGGTCCCGATGACAGCGATCCATGTGGCAGCTCCGCTGGCAGCATGACGCTGTAACATCCCGCCTGTTATGCCGAACGTCGCGAGGTTGGCCAGGAAATAAGTTCTGCCGAGCTCGGTAGACAGTCTTCCTTGTGATAGAAGGTCTGGTCGCGAAGCAGCAGCTGGAAGAAGGATGGTGAAGAGCGGTAGATGAGACGATAAGTGGGCCAGAGCGGGAAGAGGCAGGACCGATGGTAAGGACGGGACAGCGAGGAGTCCGTTGACAAGAGGAGGAACGAGCGGTGAGCTGGAAGTGGGCTTCACAAGTGATAGTGGAGCGGTCAGAAGACGAGTCGCAGGCAGGAGGTGAGGGTGCTTCCTCTTTGGCAGCTAAGCTTGGTCAGCTTGATCATACCGCAAAACGCTGAGCGTACACTAGCTGCGACAAGCTTATCCAAAGCTTCAACTAGCAGCTCCACCCATCTCCCCCGTCCGACCGAGTCGACCAATGTCTCCTTTGCCGTTGTCGCAGCTGCATCCTCGAGAAAAGCATATGACTTCGGTTCGAAGATGACTTCCAAGCTCGAAAGCAAATTCGCCGTCAATGTCGTCCTGCACCATGCACCACATCAGTACCTCTATCATCGATAATGATCATCACTTACTTCGGGTCATCAGCTACGACCTGTAGTATACGTATGCACAATATGGATAGAATGGTGACATAGTCATGTGATGTAGCTAGAGCGTTGAGGGACCTCGGCGCTCCCGAGACTGTAAAGGAGTCAGCTTCTCCAGCTCAACCCAAGTTTCCCCTATCTTAAATTGAGTTGTACAGGCAAGAGACTCACCAGGCTCGACCTCCTTCCCCTTTATACACCATCTCTCTAACAACTTCTCTCTCCTCCGTCCATCCTCGTCATCCCCAATTCCATCTCTCAGAAGCACGATCAACCCTCTCGCTCCCCTCTCTAATCCTTGAATCTGGCCGCTGTCAAGCCGTTCCAATAAATCCCTCTTCACCCTCCTTCGATCACTCCGACCTCTCCATGCCGCCTGAAGGACTAGAGCTGCTCGTCCCAGTTGTCGAGTCCGTTCTCGGGCCAACCGTTCAGCTCGAACTGAGCTGAGTAAGGCGGAGGAAGAAGATGAGGTTGCCGTCGAGAGGTTGACGGAGCGGGACGATCCCGGTCCATCCCAGGGAGGATCGAACATACCAAATTGTACAATACGACGGGGATGCAAAGGAATGACCATAGAATGATTCGAGGAATCTCAGATACGGAGCCAATTAATCTAGGTGGACACAGCGTTATCAGCAAATCACGACGAAATATGCACTTCTATGTATGTATCTACGTCGGTAAACAGGATTGTGCAGATCATATCGTTGCATATCATTTGACGCATGTAACTATGTATACAGAAGGGAAAGTAGGGCAGCACGTCGCTTACCATCATGTCATGCAGAGCGTGTGGTTACGAACAATGAATGTAGTCTATGCAAGTTGAGAGAAGAATACCGAGGCGACACTACTCCGCGCCGATTAACACGCCAACCTCACCATCGTGGTCTGCTCGGACGTCTTTATCCAACCGGTGAGATCGATTGAGTAGCCCTGGTCGCATCTCCGGTATAGTGCGAATGATGCACAGCTTTTCGCTGGGCGGAACGGATAGGGTATATTTGTCGGCAACCGCTGCCTGTGGTTGACCGAATGGCGCCTTTGGAGTCGGACCCTGGGAGTTGAGCTGAGTCTGTCGGAGAAGGGCGGCATCGTCCTCGTCGGCGAGCGAACGAAGGTCGGTTGAGGAGGAAGCGGCGGAACTGAGCGAAGGAGTGGAAGCGGTAGAAGAGACGGAGTCGGCATGACGGCGCTTGAGATGCTCAACCTCCATGCCACCATCGAGGATACCGACACGCATCATCGCCAGAAGGTTGTGCGCGGCGTTGGAGTGATCGTAAACGCCGCCGAAAAAGGAAGTGGTAGCATCATTACCGATGGCACGCTTGATAAGGTGAGCACCGCCCGGATGATCCTCGGCAAACGATGAGCAGTCGTGGATGAATCCATGAATGGCAATGAGGGATCGCTCCTTCGCCTCGGCCTGGAAGTCGTCCCAGCTGATGACAGGGAGGTCGTTGCTGGACTTCGGCCACTTGAGGACCTCAGCTTCCTGTTGAAGCTGCTGAAGCTTCATCGTATATTGGCCCTTCTTGATCTCGTTGTCAGGGAACCTCTTGAGATGCGAAGCGAGGCCAAGGCAGGACACGATCCAGATGAACCACTTCGTCGGGTCATACTGGAACCACTTGATCGCATTGCGGAAGTCCATCGGGAACTGGTGGTGGAAGTTATGGTAGCCCTCGCCGATGGTGCAGAGCGCGGTGATGAAATGGTCGCAAGGAGTATGCTTGTTGTCGAACGGCTTGTCCCCGAGCCAGTGGGCGAGCGAGTTGACGCAAAAGGTGGAGTGGTGAACGAAGACGAGTCGCGCTGCGCCGGCGAAGAAAAAACCTCCCTTCCAGTCGCCCCAGCCGAGACCAGCGACAAGCGTAGGGAAGACAAGGCCCATGGTGAACAGAAGTGCAATGTAATTCTTGTGCTGCCATCGGACAACCTTGTTCCTCGTGAGGTCGGAAATGTCGGCGACACCGATCTTGCCTCGCGGCTTGATAATCATCCATCCTACATGGGCCCACCAGAAGCCCTCATGCGCGGAGTATGGGTCGAGTTTGGTGTCGGTATATCGATGGTGCGCTCGGTGACCTCGAGACCACCACTTGATCGAACCCTGCACCGCTCCAGCGCCAGCGATGGATAGCATGTACTGAAGAGGGATGGAAGCATTGTAGGAGCGGTGCGCCCAGAGTCGGTGGTAGCCGGCAGTGATACCGAGACCAGTGATGTAGTAGTAGACGATACTCCAAATGATCGTCTTCTGGTGGGCGGGAGTTGTGAACACGCCATAGACGGCGACGGCAGGGGTGACGGTGATGGCGAGAAGGGAGATCCACTGGATATTGCGGATGAGATTGCTCCAAGTGACAGGCGGAAGGTATTTCTGCTTTTGGATCGTCGCAGAGACGTAGTTGTCTGGGATGTCAATGTCGGGGACCTCGAAGGTTGGTTTGATGGGTTGGATGCCAGCAAGTGCGTTTAGGCCTCTCATGATATCAGCCAAGCGGTCCATACAGTCAGTGCAAAGGAGACTCACCATTTGGTTGTTCCACCTTCTGGTCAGGTGTAAGTGGTGGCGAGTAAGCCGGGTCCATCTTGTCGCAAGGTGAGGGGGGAGTCTCGAAATGAGGCACCTCACCCTCGTAAGGCGGAGTCATTGGTGGTGCGGGCATATCGAGGGAAGTACGTGTGGAAGGTGGGAGAGAAGGAGAGCTGCGCTGTAAGTGCAGCTATGACGTTGGAGTGGAGCTAAAGGGTGAAAGGAGGGTTGAAACAGCGGGCGGGCGGGAAATAAACGGATGCGCTGGGAGATGTCGCTAGAAGGAGTGTGGGGTTTTCGGCGGTTCGATGAGTAGGACCGTGCTGATGTTCACGGTTTTCGTGACTCGTGATGGAAGGAAGAGGGTTGTAAACGGAAGGGCGTAACTCAGCGAAATGCCAGGTTCTATATATCCATCCTGAAATTCCCACAGCTTGTCCACGTCGAAATCCCCCCACAACTTTTCAGCGCACGTTTCATCCATGTGCCAATTACGTATTTTCCCTGAAAGTTGAGCCGATCCGCGGATATGTCGTCATGGCTGTCATAATGCTGGTTCAATGGGAAAGGCGGAAGATCGTTCACAAGTGTGGGGTGGCCACTGCAAAGGGATACCGATCGGCTTTGACCGCTGTTTGGTCCTCGGAGTAAAACCGAAAGAATGACACGTCACGGTGATCGGTTAGTCTAATAGCCGTGCGCAACGAAGGCATGGATCCTATACCCCGAAGTCGGCCACATTCGGAACTCAACGACAAAGAAATCCTGCAACGTTTGGCTTCGAAGCACCGAAACAGCTTGTCCCATTGGTGAACATGTCCGAAGAGCGCATTCACCAGTATATCTCACCCGGCGCTTGGTCCCTTGCGAGTCTGCTATTCCGTCCCAAATACAGTTACGCTAATGTAAAACATCAGATTGAACCTCTCATCTCCAGCCGGGCACTATCCCTCTTGACATCCCTCATCGACTTCCTCGAGGTAAGACTCTTCAACTCCCGGTAGAGTTACAGCTGACAGAGACTAGAATGATGTGCTCCCAGCCGAAAACGTCTTCGAGGCTTCCATCTCAACCGATCCTTCGAAGCGATGGAAGTCCGTGCCACCTGTCTTGGGTCAGCTCCAAAATAAAGCGAAACAGCTGGGCTTATGGAATCTCTGGTTGAGTGGAGGAGATTTCCAGGGGATGGCCGGAGGTGAGGGTGGAGGTTTGACCAATCTCGAGGTGAGTAGGCTAAACTTTGTTAACGCGGGCGCTGATCAGGCGGATAGTACGCGGTGATGGCGGAGATTATGGGTCATTCTGGAACTATCGCTCCTCAGGCTACGAACTGCTCGGCCCCAGATACCGGGAACATGGGTCAGTTACAATTCTGTCTGTTAGGAAATATCTGACCGGTTCCTCAGAGGTGATCGCCCGATTCGGTACACCTGCGCAAAAGAAGAAGTACCTCGTCCCACTATTGAACGGGGAGATCCGAAGTTCTTTCTCCATGACGGAGTACGGAAGTGGGTTTCCGGTCTTATATCAACGTATAGACGTTGAACCGACTCAGTCGCTTCATCCGATGCTACCAATCTGAAGAATACAACCGCCACCATCTCCGGCTCGAGCTTGAGCCTATCAGGACACAAATGGGTGAGTCTTCTGCAGCAGTTTCCAGGACCAGTCATTGAAGTCCCGCAGTGGATCTCAGGAGCCGGCGATCCTCGTAACGCAGTTCACATCGTCCTGGCAGTCACCGATCCAAGCAATCCCTCCGCGCACAAGCGACATTCACTTGTCCTTGTCGACCCAAAAGCGAAGGGCGTCGAGGTCGTCAGGCCGATGACGGTGTTTGGGTTCGACGATGCGCCAGAGGGGCATTGCGAGATGCGATATAGGGATGTCAAGCTGGATGTAGAGAGTGCTGTGGTGGGTGGGAAGGCGGGACTTGGCATGGGATTTCCGGTGAGTTGGGTTTCCGATTTACTTCCGATATACTTGGGTATCCAAGATTGACTTTGCGCCAGATCATACAAGCACGATTGGGGTCAGTGATTACTGGCTCGTTCCACCAAACATTCTGACTCTGAGCAGTCCCGGCCGATTGCACCACTGCATGCGATCTATCGGAGCTGCATCTCGCGCTCTCGATCTACTTCTGCAGCGCGTCTCAGATCCCGTACGAAAAACTTTCGGGAAGCAGCTTCGAGAGCACGGTCAGTATCCTTGCTCTCGCTGTGCAGTCAAGCTGATGAGACGCAGGTACTGTGCTGGCCGACATCGCCCACTCCCGAGCCGAGTTGGATCAAGCCCGACTTCTTGTCCTTTCCGCAGCGCGGCAGATCGATTTGCACGGCGCAAAGGGCGCACTCAAGGAGATCGGTATCGCCAAGGTCGGTTTCCCTTTACCTTTGGTTAGCCATGCTGATGTGATGTTCTAGTTTACCGTACCCACCATCGCTTTGCGGATCGTCGATCGGGCCATGCAGGTCCACGGGGCGGAGGGTATATGCCAGGATACGCCGCTTGCATCGGTCTACGCCGGGCTGCGAACGCTAAGATACGCAGACGTCAGTCAAGTTCCCCTACAGTAATCCAGCTAGTATGCTGATCAGTCGCTGTGCTACAGGGTCCCGACGAGGTTCATATCCAGCAAATCGGTAAGGCAGAGCTGAAGAGGGTTCCGATGCTCGTCGAGCGAACCGAGAAGATCAAAGCGAGAAGCGAGAAGATGTTGAACGAGGCGGGTATCGTCAAGGCGAAGCTATAAGCGTTGGACTTCGGGTTGGGTACATCTGGTATGCATCCCATGGAGCTTTCCCATTCCGTCTTGACTATCTCTACCGAGAAACCGCAAGTCTTTCTGATGAACGGGGCGAGGACTTTTCTGCACCAACATGGTTACATCAGCCCTTTCCCTTCAATTAATGAATGCTCACATCCACTGATCACGACACTAAGCAATGTCATTAATCATTATCCGCTTAGAGACAGCGCAGCTAGCCCACTTGTTTCGCACTCTTCCCTGGTACCGCCAAACTGGCTTGGTTCCAGTCTCTCGCACCGCAGCTCAACGTAAGCGAAGATCAGGGCTTTGTCCTGCGAGGTCCAAGGATTGCCGGCCATAGTTGGAAGGTTAATTGAAGTGTTCAATCGGTGGTTTTCGAAAGCTGATTCTGACAGAAGATGAATTGGCTGGCATCTCGGTATTGTGAGGGATGAAGGGGTAGAGCTGATCACGAAGCAGCAAGAAGACAGCTGTTGAAATCACTCGAGTCGGCTCATCAACCGCTGATCCTTCCCCTTGACAACTATCAACACGGCTTGACGACCGCTCAGATCTTTTTGATTTCCTGATGAGTTGATTCCCCTTTTGCTTCTCGCTTTGCCCTCCGCGCAATGACATCCGCGCCAAAGCCCTCAGCAACCTTGTCACAAAGCAGGCATCCACAGAAGGACCGTAACATCAACCAAAAAGCTCCGAGTAGAAGTAATCCGGGTCATTCCCCCGCCTCCTTTAGCTCGACCGATGAGATCAACAACAGCTTACCGAGCATGCCCGCTCAACGTAAATCCTCAATCGCCAACACTGACAACACCGACAAAACCGACCTTTCGCCAAAGAACGCCGCATCGGGATGGACCAAAGAGGAGAAATCTCTACTTCTCAAGCTTCTCATCAGTCATGGGGAGAGGGATTTCAAGTCCGCCGTACCTGGGAAGACCGGTCATCAGGTACGTATCCGTCTGTCATTGACTGATGGGTAAAACGAGGAGCTGACGATGGATAGAGTCAGGAGCAGTGGAAGTCAGCTTTTTTCGCAATCGATAAGACATTGTAGTGCTGAAAGAGGAATTCAAGAAAGACTTTGTTATCGTACGTCAAGAAGACTTGCGGGTTCTGATCAGCTCGTAGTGCTCCGTGCTAAGATGTAGCCTTGACAGGTTCTATCTCTTCCGAACCAGGCAGATGAATGCTCGATCAAGAAACGTATCTTGTCCCCAAAACAAGGTCCTTACATGGTGTGTTTAGTTCAGGCAGTCTTGATCTTCCTTCTTCCGCCCTCACCAAGCATCTCCTCCCACTGTTCCCTCCTATACCCAAGGTTATATACCGCCCGTCCGGCAAAAATCCCCCATAAAACAAGCATACAGATCACAACCGCCTCATCCTCACCTATTCCTATTCCCCGCTCCCAACCCTTGACCGGCCCCATCAAGGTCAAGAACAGTGCGGGGATGAAGATAGGACACCAAACATCCGCTGCGGTCCATCCCCAAGGTCTTAGTTCTGCTGGAGTGGATAGCTTTGGGGTGGAGGAGAAGAAGGAGGTCCCGGTGAATATTATGGATGGGAAGGGGACGGCTAGAATGAATGGGACTAGGAGTAGGGAGGAGGTGGTTGGAGGGATCGGAAGCGAGCCGGAAGAGGTGTTGAGTAGCGGGAGAATTGATAACTTTGTGAGAAGGAGGGTACGACCGATGGCGTCGGGTAGGGAGAGGATAAGCTCGAGGCCGAGAATTGATCTGGGTGGGAGAAAGGCTCGGAGACGGGTTCGGGTTTGGATCGCGTCTGGGTTGTCATTAGTACTTGGTCCGAATGGCTGAGCATGACCTTGACCTACGTGTGAGGCAGAAGAGAAGAGCGACCTTTGGGGTAAGGAGCCAACAAGGTGTCGTGCCCGAGCAGATGCCTTCATCGCGTATCAGCTCCATAATTACTCATTCTTAGTTCACGTACAGAGGAAAGTCTCTCCGCCAAAGACGATAACCATGATCCCGAAAAGCTCCTGAAGAAGACTTGGCCTTGCCTTCTTTGCAGGTTTTGCCGTGGGTGGATCCATGGCACCCGACACCATCCAGTCAACTACGGAGGAAAGACGCATGGCTCCGAAGAGGTCGATCAGGGGGAATGGGAAGATGGGATGCAGGGGCGTGGTAAGGCGGGTGATCTGGGTTTGGACAGTAGAAAGAGCGGCCATGGTGCTGAGGGAAAGCTGTGTTAGAGACCGTCGATATGTCTCGTAGTGCACCGGTGGGAGAAAAACCGAGTAACGAAGATACGCGGAGATTATATGATCTCCGGCATCAACAAGGCCCACATGCTCAAAAGGCTCTCATTTGCCCATTAGATTATCTGTTCAGAACAGTATGAACTCCGATGCGGGCAGCTCACCCGCATTGGACATGCCTATAGACCCCTCACTTCTCGAGCTTGAAGAAAATGGGGATCCTTTCCAAGATGAGGTTGATCTAGTTCAGTCGAGCGGAGTTGAGGATCATGATGAGGATGAATATGTCGGTGAAGAGGAGGGGACTTTGAGGGAGATTGAGGCTGGACCTTCACGTGGCGGTGACGATGATGTGGTCTTCAGGTGAGCTATACAAGCAATCCGTATATGGTGGAGTTCATATGTACCCAAGCCGACTTGCAGGGTATGTGTCCAAAGCAGCTCCCGGGCGTGATGGCGACCTCGAAGCTGGCACATACCTTCAGGAACAGATGGAGATGCTGGACCGAGAAGATCTACCCCAATCATCTCGAAGGTCCTCCCGAGGAGTAAGTCCTTTTGGAACCTCATCCGGCTTAGCTGATTGACATCAGGCTCGAAGGGCATACAAACCTACCCACGAAGTGCAACGTCTCCTAGGCCAAGCGAACATGTCATACATCCAAGGCTCTCACCAAGAAGCCATCACTGCTCTCCTCGAAGTCATCCGTCTAGATCCGTATGTCTACTCTGCTTGGACAACATTGGCGAGCTGCTACGAGGAGACTGGGAATAGGGAGGCAGCGAGGCAGATGAGGTTCTTCGCTGCTCATGTGGACAACGATGGGGAGATCTGGAAGGAGCTGGCGGGAGAATTCCGGTGGGTACCGCTCATCACGTTTCACTCGGGGTAGGAGCTGATGAAGGACATAGTGAGAGCGGGCAGACGGCACAATGCTTGTACTGCTTGAGAAAGGCTTTGAAGATCAACCCGACCGATGTGGATACACTATACGACCTGGCGAGCATTTACCGCATGCAGAAGCAGACTACTAAGGTGACCGTTACCTACTTGGTCTTGGAACGGACGCTCATTGTTGTTTAGGCCGTCGAGGCATTCAAAAAGATTCTCCGGTCTCATGCCCCTTCGGCACATGACTTTGAACTGCTCATGGAGTTCCATCCCCTCTTCATCTCGACAAACCAACACTCCTTCGTCGCCTCATGTCTCCGCAACGCCTTCGATTTCCACTGGGAGCGGTTCAATGGTTCTTCGAGTCAGTCAAACGGTGAAGCCAACACCTTACAGCTCGAGCATATCGTCATCCTTGTCGACCTGCTTCTTCAGCTTGACAAGCTCGAGGAAGCACTTGTTGTGATCAAGCGAGGTCAGAGATGGTTGCAAGAGAGGAAGGACCAAAAATCATGGGACTCAATGGACGATGATCGGGAGTTCGATCCGCCTGGCCTGTCGAGAGAAGCTGAGGGAGGAGATATGGAGGGGTTCGAAGGGTTCGCCTTGGACACGAACCTTCGATATCGACTGGCTCAGATCAGACTTCGGCTGGGTGATGACGACGAGGCTATGGTGAGTTGTCAGGACAATCTTGGGCTGATCGAATCAGATCCATATCGACGAGATACTCAATCTCGATGTCATTCAGTACCAGTCGTTCTTCCTTGATCTGGGCAATGCGCTAGTCAAGCGGGAAATGTGGGAGAAAGCGCTAGATTGTTTCGCGGCTATTCAGGAATGCGACGGCGTATGTTCTTCTCACTCATTCTCGACGAATCTAACGGTTTAAAGATCCCCGATGATCCTTCGCACATTTTTGCCATCGGGGTCTGCCATCATCAGATGAAGGAGTACGGTCAGGCACTCGAAGCATTACGATGGGGTGACTAGGGTACCCTCATCAGCAAAGTAAGCTGACTGGGTTGCAGTCATCAGTGTAGACGAGAGTAATCTCGGGGCTCGCCTGCGACTGGCCAATATCCTGGAAGAAACGGGTAAAAAGGCGGAAGCCCTTGAGATCGTGTCTGCAGGTTGGTCATAGCTGATCTAATTAGCACCACTGATTTTTGTCAGTGCTGCGTGCCCGAGCACGACGGGAGAAGCCGAAGGAAGATGAGCCAATGGAAAATAGTCGCACCTCTAAAGCCGAGAAAGCCGCCGCTCGCACTCTCAACAAGCGGGTCCTCGAGGACCAGATGCGTTCGAAGATGGAAGAATCATGGGCGGAAGTCAAATCTGCCGAAGAGGGGATCGATGAGGGCGATCTTGGGGCGCTGGATCGGTTCATCTATGCTGCGGGTACTATGATCGAGAACTTTCGCTTGGCTAAGAGCAATTTCACCAAAAATAGGGTAAGTGTTGAATTGATTTGAAGGAGCTCATTGAGCAGGGTGTAGTGAGGATCCCGAAAACTAGGAAGTACGGGACGAAAAGCGATTTGACGAGTCAGGCGATGATGATGCAGGATCGCTTGGAGCGGGTCATGGGATGTGAGTATGGTATATGGCGGAAGGTCAGGCTGATCGATGTAGTTGAGGATGAGATTCCGCTCGGTCAGACTGGTGGCTCAAACTATCTGACAGTCCGGATGACCGACTTCTATGGGCTTGACTGTGAAGAATGGCTTACACTCGTGATCAAGGTGATAGAAAGGTCCCTTCTTCGTTGACTCAGCTGATTTTTTCTCTCAGTATTGCTGCGTATTGATGGTCAAGTCTGAGGAGGACGTCGCGATGGATATACTTGAGCATGTCATCTGGTCCGCTTTATTCAACAATCGGCGATCTGAGGTGGCTTTGCGCATGACGATCAACGGTGAGTATGTCCCCATCGCTATGCTTATCGGTCACAGCCTGTGCTATGCGGACTCGCTCCTACGACAAGATCTGCGAGAATACCCGCCGGCTCGCCCAGATGCATCAGTTCCGCCCCGAACCCTTCCTCATCATGCTCGCTTCCCTTGGCAGTGGCGGTATCAAAGCCAACAACGCGTGGATGAATGTGCAACTGCAAAAGTTCATTCACCGGGAGCTCAGAATCTCGGACGATGCGGTCAAAGGCTTGAAGCTACATTACAATCCGCCTTCGCAAAGGTATGCGCCAGTGATCAGGATTGGTTTGAGTAGGAGTTTGGGAGATGAGATCGGCGATGAGCCCGAGGATGAGGATGAAGGGGAGGATGATCCCGCGGAGGCTTCGATGGATGGAGAGGAAGCTCCCGAAGCACCGCTGCCGAAAATGGCGCCGCCTTTGCTGAACGCGATTTACGGTCAACATATGCTCAGCGCGAAAGCGTATCAGAGCGCGTTGTGTGGGTCGACCGCTTCAAAGTAATGATGTGCCGACGATTATCAGGTTACTTGTTAAGAGCATACGAAGTTACGCAGAACGATCCACTGCTCTGCTTCCTCATCGCTCAATCGTTCTTTGGAAGATCGATGAACCGGCAGTCGGATAATCGGAATTACCAGATCGCTCAAGTAAGCTTGCGAGACAATCGCTATAAGTCTAGCTAACGTCGATGCTCAGGGCCTGGCGTTCCTGACCAAATATCGAAAGTTAAGCGCGAAGGACGCGATCACGCAAGAGGAGGTCGAGTACAACTATGGGAAATCCTTCTACGCTATTGGTACGCTATGCTATTCCCGCTGTATGAAAGGCTGACGATGATAGGGGTCTCACATCTCGCCGTGGTCCACTTTGAACGCGTCCTGACATCCGTCAAGGCGCGTATGGATGCGTCGGGTGATCCAGAGGTGAGCCTTTGAGCTTTTAGCTCCACCATGGATGCATACAAGGCTACCCACGGCTTACCAAAGTCTTCAGGAGGTTCGACAGAACTCCCTAGCGTACGAGGCGGCACATAACCTTATGTTGCTATACGCTACTTCGGGGACGACCGAGCTGATCGAAGCGAGATCAAAGTGGCTTGCGATATGAGGAGGGCCAGTATGGAATGACGAAGAGGATCAAGGAGAGTAGGAGGGGATAGAAGGGAGGCAATCAATACCTTGCACATGCATACCAAGCCATCGTCTTGGTGACCTCGCTAAATATAAAAACATGGTTGCTTCTCGCGTGCCTATCTCACTTCCGTAAATCGGCGCGGTGTGCTGTATCCTTTGGCTCAGGCCCTCCACGATAACCAAACATCCCTGCAACTCCCTCTCTTCTTTCCTCTGCATCGGCCGCGATGCCCGACCATTCATCCCGTCGGAGCGGTTTCCTCAACCTCGGTCAGAGATATCGCCGACCAAGCGAATCCGGATCAACTCTCCAGCCACTCCGTTCCAATCCTTCCTCACCTACCAACCATCGAATCCTCCGTTCCCCTTCACCAGCATATTCCGATCCTTTCTCCTCACAGAACGGTCACTCAAACGTCATGGATGCGCCAGGTCACGATATCCTCACTCCACCAACCGTACCCTTCCGAGATCGAGAATCCCGTTCAGCCCTTGCAGGCGGGTCGGGACTATCCTCCCGCCGATCCTCCTTTTCGGACAAAGGTTCAGACTCACTGGGGATGCCCAAGACTCGACCCTCCTCTTTAAGCGTAAACTACGTTCCAGCGAAATTCACTAAACTTCACGCCCCTGGAGATTGGGCACACAGAAAAGCGAAACAAGGTGGTGGGAGGGATGCTTTTGCCCGAAACGCTAGTCGGATGGGGATGTTGGGTGCGGTTGATGATGATGAAGGTGTCGTCTTTCAATTGGGGAGGAAGGGAGGTTTGAAGAGGAAGAAACCGAAGTTGAGGTGGAATAGATTCAAGTTTGTTTTGTTCGCTGCGAACACAGTGGTGAGTCGGGCTCTTGACTGGATCCATGGGTGAATGTACACCAGTATTGTTGACTGATGTCTGGGTGGTGTAAATGTAGCTCATCATGTATGGGATCGCTTCGTTGATATCGGCGATTTTGGTCTGGCTCAACGTGTTTTACCAAGCCGATGTCATCCGAGTGGGAAACTCAAAGGAACTAATCAGTGAGTGGTTTCTCGACTTTTACCTATTCTGGGAGAATATCTTGAACTCGCTAACGCTCGGTCTCACTTCAGTCTCAACCGTCGCTGCCGCCATGATCGTCCTAACCTCTCTGATCGGTTACGGCGGTATCATCCTCAACAATCGAGCCTTCCTGGCCGTCTACACACTCTTCCTCTGGATCTGTCTCGGTCTCCTGGTCGCTCCCGGTTACATGACTTACAAACAACGTACCTTCAACCTCGAAGGGAAGATCAATTCGCAGTGGTCACGTAGTCTAGGCACACAAGGTCGTCTCCATATCCAAGATGCAGTGAGTTGTCCCGCATCTTTCCACAGCTCAAAGCTGATACCTTGATTCCAGCTTCGGTGCTGCGGTTACTTCTCCCCCTTTGTCGAAGCGACCTCATCACCACTCTGCTACGCTCGATCAAACCTCCCAGGCTGTAAATCCCGTTACCTCCGACTCGAAAGACACGTCCTTCAAGTATGGTACATCATCGCCTTCTCACTCGTCCCAGCACATATCCTCATCATCCTCGCTTCGTTATTGTGTTCGAACCATATCACCTATAGGTTCGGGAAGGGGATCACGCCGAAGCAGTATCGTTTGGATTTGGGGAGTATGGCGGTCATCATCGATGAGTATGCTAGGTGAGTTGAGCTATTTGAGCCTTTCGACCTTTGATTGAATTTCGTGCTGACGAGTCGCCGCAGTCAAATCGCTGCTCAGTATGGTCCGGGAGTAGCGGCAGAAGCGGTCAACCGATCTTCGCTCATCGCTGAAGGAGATGGACGGCGGGTACCCGGCACAGCCAAATCCAGGAGTAATTCCTCCTTCATTACGGCGACAGCGAGTGGAGCAGCTACGGGTATGACTAGACCGACATCTCGTCTCGCTCCGACCGTCGCCACGTCAAGCAGCGCTTTATACGATCCTAGTCGGGAAAGCTTCGAAGCCGATCGAGGGGATGATACGAGATATGGCGGGACTGAGGGTCACGACCGCTACGAGCAACCGGGCGACCATCATGGGTGGGGTCGGTAATCTCACGATGAATATGGACATTGACAAGAGACACGTATATAGCGGAAGGATGTTATGATCATGCATGCATATCGCGATCGTCTCATTCCCATGCGACTGATCGTCTCGTCCACATCTCACATTTGAGCGCCTCAGTTGGCAAGTAGATTATTCACATGCGCAGTGGCCTGTCATCCCTGCTACGTCTGTCGTCTCGCGGTGGTCGATCCTGCTCCATCGACATTCGTTCCGCTAATGGCCGACCTTCAAAGGGGCGTTCCGCCCTGCCCGAGCTTTGGCGAGACATCGGTCCTCACGGGGATCGTGCTCTCGAGCGCTGTTGAAACGATTCGGTAAACGGCTTTTGTACAATTGGTTCACTCACCGGGAAAGCAGACATCGACTCTGCGAACTCCCTCGGCCTGATCCTCTCCATAAGATCTCGAGAAGGCGGGCCCCTATCCATCATATCCCGAGGCGGCATCATATCCCTAAACGGCGGCCGTCTGTCCATCATAACCCTCGGTGGCGGTCCCCTGTCCATATCCCTAGGCGGTGGACGATCCCTCTCCATTCGGTCAGCCAAAGGAGGATGTGCACGGTCCCCCTTCCTCTCAGCGAGATCTCGCAGTGGAGGACGCTCATTAGGAGCTGGGTGATACGAATCGCCATTCCGGCGAGGAGGAGACCGGCCAAAACGGGATGGACGATCGAAACGTGGCGGAGAGTCTCGCATACGTCGAGGTGGAGAGAGAGTTCGAGCAAAAGACGGTTCATCTCGCGGTCGAGGTGGCCCGTCGACAAATCGAGCGCTGAGAGGCGGTCGGATACCGGGAGGAGGGGAGTCAGGTCGATAGCTGTCACCGCTCACAGCGGGCGACTGAACTCATGAGAAAGGTACGATCCGGAGATGAAGCACGTACAAATCCAGGACGCATCGGTGTATCGTATGGAGGCATATCCATGGGAGAGGGCCGTTCACGAGGTGGTCGAGGTGGGTACATATTCGGCGGCGGTCTGCTTTCTGCTTCTCTTCTCCTCGAAACTTCACGCTCCCTCTCTTGCTTCTCAAGCTCATTCTTCTTCCTCTGCTCTTCCTCGCGCTTCTTCCTCTCCTCCTCTTCTCGTTGCTTCCGTTGAAGGGCCTCCTTCGCCAGTCGGAAGTTTTCCTCTTCGAGCTGCTTGACCTTTTCTTGCGCCTTCATGAGTTCCTCTTGTGCTTTGGCTCGAGCGGCTGTAACGTTATCCCTTGGCGGTTCGTGAACTGACCCGACGCGGGAAGCGGGATCTGCGGGTGGTCGCATAAATTCTGGTGCAGGCGTAACAGATCCGCTCTGACTACCCCACCTGTTCTGCACCAAAGACGCGGTATTCGCTCCTTTAGCCACTCTTGATGGCAGCTCCTGAAATTGTCGGGGAGGAGACCGTACGGGCAATCGAGACTGCATAACATCAGCCGAGTTGGCGATAAGAGCCGGATGGCGTACTTCGGGATGCTCGAACGGTCGTCGTGAGGGTTCTGGTACTCGCGGCGGTTCGATCGGTCTTTGTCGCGGCGGAGAGCGAGGACGGTCGCCTGAGAACAATCGTGGACCTTGAGGAGGACCTGAGCGAGGGGGACTGCGAGGACCAGAAAACATTCCACGGGGAGGGCTACGAGCTGTGGCGATGGGAACAGTCGAAAGTAAGCTGATATTCCGCGTTATGGCGTGCTTCGTCCCTCCAGGAAAATCCACATAGCAAGCGTCTCTCTCTGCAGGCTCGAACGGGATCAAAGCACATCCTGAAGTCGCAGTGATGGTGCGCAACCATACTAGACTGTGCACACTACCGTGACTGATAGTCCCAGAACCGTACTCGCGTTGATCGAACCGTGTGAAAACGTCGAGAGACGCGCGGAAAATAACGTACTTCTGTCCATCGCTGCTAGTCTCGCTGAAAGCGGAGGAGACGTTCCCCCTTCATCCCGCCTGAATCGCTTGGCCGGTTCACCACGCGGTGATGGGCTTCTGTCGCGGCGAGGGCGGTAGAGGTCAACGCCATCTGCCCACTTGGCTGGGCCTTGCGGCGCGTCAGTCGTCTTGGTACGTCGCGCTGCGTAGGCAGAGGCGACGGGATCAGATCCTGATGGTCCAGTCGGGACCTTCTTCTCGACCGGCTCCGCGAACTGTGCTTCAACTTTGGCTTTGGGCGATGGCGCCTTCGCCGTCTCCGGAGGCACTGCAGGTGATTGTGGACGGTCTTGCTCGATCGGATGTGCTGGACGCTGCCAGACCGTTGTCTTCGTATCTTTGTGATAGTAAAATGGTCGATTATGCGTGGCGGAGTCAAACTTTACCCATCCTTCAAGCAAGGGTGACTCCTCCTTTGGCGGCGCAGGTGGTGACTGCGGCGCCTAGTCATTGTCAAATGGAGTAGGTGAGGCAGAAGCAGCGGACTCGCCTGAGCGGTAGTTTCGGTCGTGGCAAGGGCTGAGATCTCTTCCTCGGCTTGCTCCGCTCTAGCGGTATCGGGAGGAACGCTTCGTGGTCCTGTCGGGGCAGAACCGTTCGGGCGGCTAGGTCGGACGATCCGTCGTGGTCCAGTAGGTGGAGCTTTGCTGGGTCCGGTAGGTGCGGGCTTGCTCATCGATTTGCGTGGGGAACTCAGGCGGGCTTGAGCGCCTTTGACGGTTTCTACATTTGGTCAGCTTGATCTCCTTCTGCCAACTCGTAGGGCGGAGTAAAGTCTGAAGAGACGACTCCGCTCACCTTCACCCTCATCTGCTCCATCCAAGCTGATCACATCCTCATCCCCTTCCACAACGGCTTCTTCAACCGCTCCCTGCCTCCATTCATCCACGTCAGCAGATTCGTCCATCCCCCAATCCACTTCCTCTTCAGCCATCTCGGCAGAAACCCTGGCCCGGTGATTCTCGAGTGGGACTTTGAGAGTTGGTGCCAGAAGATTGGCGAAGAGTACGTTACTAATAGAGTAGTCGAAAGGCCGTTATGAAGAAGAACAGAAAGGAGGGGTTATCGATCTCGGTCGAGGCTTTGAACTAAGTGCTACAACCACTTTCGCCTTGTGTTTCGTTGTTTCGAGCGTCGATTGACTTGGAGTACTCGAAAGAATAAGCTGATGGCTGAAGGAGGAGCAACAGCTCCGTTGATGATGAAGAGGAAAGAGATGGAAGCCTTCGCGGCTTTACCCGTTGAGATTGAGTGTGGCGGTCTCGATCCTTTTTGGCACACGGAGATGCATGGCTACAGACCAATCCTCTACAATCCTTTTTTTCTGAGACTAGGCATCGTACCTAAGCCTTCGCGTTCGCCTCCGCCGTCAACTTTGCCTGTTTGATCAACCCCGCAGGAGCATCTCCCTTTGGCATATATACCTCGATCAACCTCAGCTTATCGGGAACATTGAAAGCTTTGTCCGCCAGTAGATCGGACAGTTCTTGCGGTGTATTTACCTCGATCGACTCGTAAGGTGTCTGCCTGCATGAGCCCTCAGAGCGGCGAGGTAGTGAGGACGAGCAAACCTTGCACTTCTTCCCAGCGAGGAATGGCAGCATCATCTGATGGTCATACATCTGGATATCGTTGTACTTCGCTTCCCACCCGTGGATCTGTCGCTCAATCTCGTATCCATCGTTATTGAGCACGAAAAGATAAGGGCAGACACCTCGACGAAGCATCGTTCCGATCTCTTGCACAGTCTGGACAAGACTTGTTTAGCGCAGACTCACCGGACCGACATCGTACTCACCACTTGAAGCGATCCATCACCTACGAATAGCACGGTTCTGCGCTTCGGGCCTTCTGTAGCTGCGAGTGCGGCACCAAGACATGCTCCAACTGACCATCCGATCGCACCCCACAAAACTTGGGCAACATATGTCGAATGACTTGGAAGAGCGACGTTCGTCAGCCCGAAAGACGAGGTCCCGGTTTCAGTGATAAGGATGTCTGCGTCCATCAGCATGATCTCGGAAGTCCACCCGAATGCGAGTCGAGCATACCGCTGTCGGCGAACCACTCTCCCATCTTCGGCCAAAACCACGCGTGCTTGATCTCCTTTCCTCCCGGTTTTAAAGTCACCTTCTCGACCACCCCAGCTTTCTGTTTTTCGGCCAAAGACTGGCCGTGAGCAGCTTTGAGGTCGCGCTTGCTCGCCACTGCGTGGAAAGAGGGGACTAGGCGTGGAAGTATATGGCGGATATCGGTGGTGGGGAAAGTGGCGTACTGCTGTCAGCGGGTCCAGGTTTATCGGACTCACGCCAACGGTTGTGGTGAAGGAGTGAAGTTCAACGATGACTTTCGTGTCGATGGCCACGGAGAATGATCCAGAGCTGAGCTAATCAGTGCGGAAAGCGGGATGCATCCACAGGACTCAGACTCACTTGAAATCGCTCTTTAGAGCGCCAACGTATAGCACGAAATCGGCGCTCTCGACTTCCTCTCGGACAGCATCGAGACTGTTTGCACCGGCATAGCAGCCTCCATACAGCGGATGATGCTCGTCCAGTAACGACTTTCCCACTGATCGCATCAGCAGGGCCTCGTCTCATCAGAGACCTAAACGTACTTGGAGCTGAACAGCAACATGAGCTTTAGACTACTCGAAATCCCGCACATACGCACTTTCGAAAAACCGCACACCACACCCCTCAACCAGCTTCCTCACTTCGCCTGCCATCCCAAATCTTCCCGCGCAAGCATCGACAATCACAATAGGTTTCTCAGCCTTGGCGAATCTCGCGGTGATTTCCTCTACCACATACTCCATGACTTCATTCGAAGGTGCAGCAGTCGTTGCTTCCGAAGCTATCGAGGAGATCGCATTCATCTCGGAGGCGGGTGTTGGAGCGGGAAGGGAAGCGGCTGTCGATTCCGGTGGAGGGGCGGAATGGGGATGAGGCTGATCGAAGAAGTCAGCTCGTGCCCAGTAAATGTACACGGGGGAGCTCTTACAGGTCTCGTCTTCAACCCTTCCGCAGATACCTTGTGGTGCACCGCATCCGTCGGGATCTCAACATACCCAGGTCGACACTGCTCAAGCACATCCCGTAGAGTCTTGTCGAACGCCTCGGTCCAAGTCGTGGGTGTACTCGGAGGGATCTCGTTGAGAAGACATTGCGAGCAGGACAGAGGTTGAGACATCGTCGAGAAGGTTGTGAAAGTGTTGGAAATGTTGAGGGTATGATGTAGTAGTGACTGGTTTGACTGCGTACCATTAGCCGCTCAGCAGAGTCAGCTGTAGAATCTGGCAAACCTGCAAGGCGGTACTCGGCGCTCCGACGACATGCAGGATTGGAAGCCTCTCCGCCAGAGATCCTGCGATACCACTGAGTCTACATGAGCTCTCCCAGCAAGTACAGGAGGAGACATACTCACCAAAGCGCTGACAACTCTCCCACTCCGAAGGTCGTCACCACCACGGCCAAAGTCCCCTTGACTCTGGCATACCCATCGCTCGCATACGCCGCATTAAGCTCATTGGCATTCCCGACCCATACAAGCTCCGGGTCCTTCTCGATATAATCGAGCTGTATAGTCCAAGAACATTAGGCTACGTCTTCCCTAGATACTGACTTTCCGACTTACCAGCTCGAGGTTGTAGTCTCCTGGTACACCGAAGACATACTTGACACCACACTGCTTGATCCGCTCCACAAAGTAGGTCGCAAAGTCAATGGAGTCGGACATCCTATGATCGATGTCGAGTCCGCTTTGTATGGTATTGAAATGGAATGCTGTGATCAGTCGCTGCCGCGGGGATGACGCAGGTTAGGCACGGAAAACTCAAGAATCCGCCTCCCACGCGAGCGAAGCGTGCTTATACGGTCCGTAATGCTCAGCCAGGGTAGATGTAGACCAACTTCGTCTGAACCTTTAGGCATTCCGTTTGAATGATCTTCAGCATACTCTCTGGACTAAGAGACCCACTCAACATGCTGCAAGAATATGACGCCTCTCAACGTACAGATGAAGGATAATCCGGTCCAGACGGTTCTAGTGCCGTGCCTCTCGCTTTGGGGCTCGGGGGGTTTGATCAAGGGGTAATCGACCAACTAACGGAATGGATCACCCCGTGATGCCCAGCTTTGCTTAGCGTTAATGTGAGTGTTTGGCGCTAGCGATGGAGGCAACCCCGATCTGGATGCGAAACATGATGGAAACCAAGGGGTAGTTGATTACTGAACGTGTCACACATCAACTGCCAGGTACATATCAAGGTCGCAACCGATTCATCGACCATCTCAATACTGCTTCTTTCAACATCTCCCATATCCATTGACCTCTGACAACCTCCAAGTTCCTTGCTTTTCGATCACCCGAAAAGCATCTTGATGATATTGTTCGCTACCACTTTCCTTGCGCTCACCCAGCTTGCGGTACTCATCTCCGCTACCACTCTTCCACAGCTAGCCACTCGCCAAGCGCCCGCACCAAATACGAAGTCATCTCCGCTCGAGGGACTGGCGAATCTCAAACAAATCCTTACGGTGACACCGGCACTATCAATGGGATCCTCGAGGCCGTTTCTGGAGGAGCCAACTATGAAGTCGTGTAAGTTTCGACGTCTCGCCTATGACACCAGTGGATATCAGACTAGATATCCAGGTAAGATCCTTGACATGACAGGGGGACGAGCTGACACCCTTCCTAGCCGACACCGATTACGAGACTGGACCTACGACCGGTGCAAACGACCTCGTGTCTCACGTCAACTCGTGTCTCCCTTCTCGTCCAGACATGAAGTTCATCCCCATCGGTATGCCACCTTTCCGTCATGCTCGAAGTACCACATTGAAAGATCGAAGGATACTTCGAAGGTGCGATGGTTGTCGGTGAGCAGATCTAACGCATCTTTTGGGTTGTTTGGCTGAACACACAGTGACTGCCGAAAACGATTCCTCTTTACCGAGGTCCGCGATCGCCGGTGTCGTTGTATATGGGAAGTGAGTCCCGTACGCCTTGCCTTTTGGCTAGAAGCGCCAAAGAGTCGTAGCCCGTACTGGTTCCCCAAACGCTCCGAGGACACCTGTGGCGCCACATCCGGTTCGGGCGAAGCTTCAGCTCTCCGGGTGACGACTCCCGCTTCATACGAAGGTATCACTGAGGACTGATGTCAGAGGTGAGCGAGCCTCAGCAATCTAAAATTGTCAGATTTGACGTCTCGGAAAATGGCGACCCAGTCTGCACTGGATCCGGAAGCTTCTCGGTACACACTTCCTTCGCGGGATCGCAGTACCAGACTCAGTCGATCAACTTCGCTGTCGACAAGCTTCAGGCGGCGGGTATTTGAGCGGCATGTGTGGGGCTGGGCGAGGACGAACACCTAGTGGCTAGGTGTTTGCTGTGCATAAGCATAGACAAACCGTAGTGAAGCATACACGTTACATCGCTGCTATTCCGAAAGAGCTCCATCCACAACACCTTCGTTCATTGCAGGCGAGTTCCTTTCGAGCTTCTCATCGTCAGCCTACGTCCTTGATTCCTTTCAGTCGCCAAGTTCGCGAAGAAGGTATTAGACGGTTCAGGAAGCGGTGAGAAGTAAGCCATGGGGACCACCCGGTGTCTTCATCACCCTAAGAGATCTCACCACCGTCGACCAGAATGGACCAGATACCTTTATGATGATCGCCACACTTCACTATCATCAACCGACAGGCCCAGAGAAACATGTCATGGCGACTGGGGTAATAATCTAGTCGTGGAGCTGCTGGAGGACAGCCTGCCCGACGAAGGCATGCACGACTCTGTCGGATCTTCCTCTTGCTCCGAGAAGTGTCAGCCGCGTGTCCATCCTTTTCCCTCCTCGCCTGCGAAACCCTCTCCGGCCAACTTCCACTCAAAACCCCATCTCGAAGCCTGACTATCACCCTGAATCGCTCTTCAATTCCCCAAGGCTCCTATCTCTCCTCCCCAGACCTGTTTCTCAAGTCACTTTGCACTTTCCCGGTTTCTCCCCCGCTCAACGCCAGAGATCCAACAGCCTTTCGAACGACTTGCTCCCTCTCCGGAAAGGCAGATGCATATACCCGCGCTCCGTCTCGTAAGTTGGCGTTACAAGTCACGTCACCCAAGCCGGCCCCGGCCCAAAATACAGCTCCAACGCATGTCTGGCGATATTAAACCCCAACAAACTCAACAAATACCTACATCACCTAATCAGCTTCATTCTCCCTACATCTGTCCACCTTAAACTCACCCTCCGAAAAGCGGTAAGAGCGGAGCTAGCAGTAACTCGTTCCTCGCGACAAATGGCAAAGCCGCATAACCGAGGTACATCACATACACATACTGTACCCCGGCGATCAGGAACAAAGTACTTGAAAACCCACCTCATCAGTACTCCCTATCGTTATGAGATTCAGAAATCCAGGAAGAAAAACACGTACTTCCCAAAGAACAGACACACCCAATTATCTCGCACAACAACCGTTGCAAGCGGTAACAGAGCCACATAAGTCGTCAGAAAGGCGGGGAAGAAGGAATTGACAGCGACATCAAAGGCGTAAGTAAATTCGACTCGGTTTTCGATCGATGATTGGGATGAAGGGGATAGGAGGAGTCGGTTTGTAAGGAAGTAGAGGATTATGGCGTCGACTAGGGATGTGAGGAGGAAGTCGCCTGAATCCGGTATCAGCTTGGAGGGTAGAGATAGGCAGAGATGCACGGAAGGGGAAGAGAATTGACTGACGGAAGATCATTCGGAGGACGATTGATATTGTCCCACCTAGGGTTTGGCGGTAGACGAGACTCCAGGCTATACCGGTGACTGAACGAGAGCAGCGAGTCAGTGTGTGGTTGTCTGAGCGGGGAGGAAGTAGCCAACCAGCCAAGAACCCGGATATGAGGACGACCATGGCGGGACTAGCAAGCGGGTGAATGATCAGTACTCTTGCGATGAATGTTGAAGACCGCGGCAAACTCACTCATCTCTCGCCCAAATATTCTTCGTCTGTTTGCTGCTCCAGTCAATTTCCAATCTGCCTCATAGTAATCTCTCCTCACTGATGATATGTCTGCTTGTACACTCGTCTCGGCGCGACGACCAGATAAGTCAATTGCCAAAAAGCCAGCTCGAAATCCTATCGCATTCCACAATCAGCTCCCTCCTGCCCCACCCTCGCTCCCTCGCCAAGCTGCCATGACGGAAGCTCAACGCACCATCGACTTGAACTTTGTCAGCCGTCGGAGCATCAGCGGCAACCCTCTACTCGACTTCGGCGCCATACTCGATCCGAAATCAGGTCCATGGCCCTTTAACGCCATGGGTAATATGGGACTTGAATGTGCCATCGTTCGGGGTCGAAGGCGGATGGTGGACAGCTTGTTGGCTGGATCTAGAGGGTCGAGGAGAAAGGAGGGATCATTCAAGCGAGTCTACACGGAGAGGTTTTACTATACATTCACTCGCAGACCTACAGTATGCGAGCCGAAGTACAGGTTGATTTTTGGCGGAGCGCGCCGGATCTTTGGATTTGCTTCCGTCACCACGACGCAGCCAGTGCATAACGAAATCTTGCACGCATAGCAGGCATGGTGACACAGCATCAACCGAAGTACAAGATCCCCTTATCCTTCAACTTGCTCATATCGTCCTCGTCCGGAGAAGCCATGTGATCTAATCCAACAGCGGCGGCGAGCTCTCTGACCTGCTGACTGACCGTGTCAGGGCTGACGAATTCCAGATCCTAGGGTGTGTTTAGCGCTTTTCTACGATGAAAGTGTCCTGACTTACACCAAGACGGACGAGGCGACTGGACCGCCTTACCCCTGGCCCCTTCAGGAGAACAAGTAGCTGATCGATCATCGCCTCAGCAAAGCTCGCAGGATCCGCGAAACTGGGCGGAGGAGGCGTCGGAAAGGTCTTGAGCTTTTCAACCTCCTCCATATCGATATCATCCGCGTCACCCTCGCCGTTCCGATTGATCCCATTCGGATCGCTCGCATCACCGTCTATGTAGCCTGCCTCGATCTCGGCGAAGGGGTGATACCCTTGAGAATACGTTTGTAGGTATTTGTCCAGTGAAGTTGACAACTGATGAAAGACGTTCGTGCCCTTAGTCTATCAGCAGGCAACGCAACCTGCAAGTGAAATGGCTTACCGGGTCCAGGAGGAAAGAAGGCGAATACTCGCTCTTGTACCTCATCTTCACACAATCAGGGATCCAATAACCTGCTTAGTCAACCTTGCAAGACGTCCCCCAAGCCCCGACATACCCATGTACAGCCAACCCATACCCTCTGCTCCTGCCTCCGCCATTTCCAAGACCAAAGCTAACTCTCGCATCGCCGACAGCTTTCCCAGACTCGCCCATGCCCAATCTGGATCCCAGATGAAGTAGACGCTCGAGACGCAATGTGATAGGATATCGATCACCGAGATCCCGATGAGCTGGTCATCGACCCGGTATACTGCTAATTTCAGGTTGGGTTCATGAGGAAGGACTGAGAACGGACGGAGGTGGTATGATCCGTACTTGGCAGGGAGCTGATCTGTTTTCGCCCCAAAATCGTACCTTATCGGAGCTTCCTTGCCGTCATATCAGCGAGGTCCACAACCGAGTTATGTCCTCACGACCAGCGGGTTGTCGCATAAGAACCGTTTGAACCCTTTCATGGTCACCTTCTCGGCAGGATCTTTATGGATTGCGACCTGATATCGCTTGTACAGCTCAAACGTCTCGATCGTCGCTTTGGCCTGCAGTAACTCTGTCTAAATCCAAGTCAGCTTTACAGTACGAAATCGGTACGTACCGTATACCGATGCTTCCCTTCCTTACCATACCCCACCTCATACTCCCTCAAACCGCTCACCCAGCTCTCTTCCACCTTGGCTTTACCCTTCCCCTTGTTATCTCTATCCTCAGCCCCGCTCCCTTCTCCCGGCTTGGAGCCAGTGGAGAGATATCGGTTGAACCGGTTCATTACTTGCCGATGTTTCTTTCCCGGCTCGAAAGCTTTTACATCGAGACGGATCGTATACTGCGGACAGCAGGTTCGAGCCATGTCAGGGCTAATTGAAGATGTCAGCGGGTACACTATGTGATTCAAGCAGTCAAGACACAAAAGACATACTGGTAAACATAATCACCGGACCGACGCCAACCTCTATCAATCATGTCTTGGTAGAACTGGGCACGATGAGCTTCACTCAATTTGTCAACGGTCAGCACGGACCTGATAAGACATCTGCGGTGCTTCCACTATCAAATTATCATCAGTACTCTCTCTCATGTCGGGGTAAAGCTCCGCCTACAGCCATACTTCTTCGACGACGGCTCGGCGCTCCGAGATCCGGAGGGAGAGCAATATCCACATGTTGAGGAGGAGTAACCGTAAGGCGTGAGCAGAGTTGGAGTCGACATCACGCCCCAAAGCCCGATTGCCGGCCACAGAAATAGACGCCACTCCTTGAGACTCGGGAGGAGTGGGATGAGGTCTGGTAGGAACTGGTGGTTTCAAACAAAGGGAATATCGGGGCAACAAACCATTCCCTCCGACCGATCATCCCCACGCGGAGAGCCACTAACCGTTCTTCCCAGATCCAACCCATTCGCTCCTCGCCTTCCCCCTTCTTACCAGTCACCAAGGCGAACCTCTTTCACCGACCCCATGCGTCGTATAGCAGTGATCATAGGTGCCGGACCAGGTCTAGGCGCTTCCGTAGCTCAAGCTCTCTCCTCAACTCATTCCCTCCTCCTTCTCTCCCGTTCGTTACCGGGTTCACTCCCGAAACTCAACCTCAAGATCCCGGATGACAAGCTCATCGCGGCGAGTTCTGATGGGTCAAAGTCGAGTCTAGACGAAGCGATCAAGAAGGTGAAAGAGAGGTGGCCTGATGGGATCGTCGATGTTGGGGTTTTCAATACCGGTGGGAGGTTCACGATGGGGAACTTCCTGGATTTGGACGTTGGGGTTTTGGAGGAGAACCTGAACAGTGGACCGTGAGTCTCCCTCTCGTCTACCCTATCACCCCCTCAGGTTCAACAAAGTTCGGTCACGGATGGTTAGCTGATAGATAAGCATTTGACTCAGGATCGGCGCATTCCATTTCGCCCAAACCCTCCTCCCACTAATGCTCTCAAACACCTCCTCCCCACACAAAGGTACCCTAATCTTCACAGGCGCCACAATGGCCATGCGAGGAGGAGCTAAATTCTCCGTCCTGGCACCGGCGATGTTCGCAAGAAGGGCGCTCTCGCAATCCCTCGCTAGGGAATTTGGACCGAAAGGTGTTCATGTTGCGCATGTTATTGTTGATGGGCATATTGATCCGGCTAATGAGGGTAAGGTGGGCAATACTGTTCGGGGCAGGATGACGTGGATGGAGCTGATGGGGTTGTAGACTTTGAGACCGGATGATATCGCTCAGGTATGTTTGCTACTCTCTCTCTCATAAGGCAGAGAGACGGAACTGCTCACGCCGCTAAGACATACTTGGCACTTATCGCCCAGCCCAAGTCGGCCTGGACCCAAGAGATCGATCTCAGGTCAGTTGAAGTATGGAGAAACGCTAAAAAGGCGCATAGCTGACATTGGTGTATAGACCATGCAACGAGTCATTCTAAAGGCGATCGTATTTCAAGGTAACCCAGCGCGGTGGTTATTTTACACATCGATGTATCAATACTTCGCATGTAGAGAATTTGTAGAGCTTGCCAACCCATCACTCCGAAGCGTATGCTATGTGATCTACAAGGTAGTATACAACCGTCCACTCAAGCAACGTTCAATGTCAATGTCCGTCCGCTCAGCTAATAGTACCCCCCGAGACCGGTCTCCGCTTCTCCGCCAGGGCCGTTGTCAGGCAACTCCGATATTCCTCATCCGTGACTCCGTACCGGTGCGAGCTCGAGATAAGGCAAAGTCAGCTGATCGAGGTGAGGCGAGTCACGATCCGGATCGCGAGGTTGTGATGAAGGATTCAGTATAGGTGGAGATGATAGGTTCGCTGCGCTTTCGGGCAGAGGGGAATGGGGTGGATCTGGCTTGTGATTAGGCGGTAACTCGATGACCTGCAACAATTAGTTAACCTGTTTCTTGTTAACCTGTTTCTTAGTACTTCCTGATTCCGCTCACCTTCGCTCTACCTTCGGGCAGCTGGATATGCACGTCCCCATCCCCTCCATCCGCATGAACCACGTAAACCCCTCTCGACCGCCTAGACTCTCTCCTTTCCTCTTCTTCCTCGTCGACTGTACGAGGGCTAGCCGGATCGCCGACTACTCGCATCCTTGTCCCTTTGCCTCTGCTGAACTGCCTGCTCCTCCGCAGATTGGCGCATACAGTACGAGCGCCCGCGCCTAGCTCTTCTTGCTGAGTAGAATCCGATCCGCTTCTCTGCCGTTGAGGGTATAAATCCGCTAATCCCACACTGTCCCGATTATTCGACCAGGTCACGGGGAGTTGGCGAGTTTCCCTCCAGCGGTGGTCGAGGGAAGGGTCGATGCGGATATGTTGCGGGTTCTACCGTTCTCGGAGCAGGGTCATATAGCGTGGCAAGGGTATCATAAGCACCTTGACCGACCGGCGGAGAGGTATCGGTGTATGGTTTCATATACGATGAAGTTCGAGAGTCGACTCGATAGGGTGTACCGGGGCTGGCACATGGGTCATGCAGAAGAGCTTCTGATGCCCTCTGTCATCTCGTCAGCTAAAGGAATCCTTGAATACAAGTAGGCCGAGCTCACGCTTTTCGGCCTTCCACCCCGCTTTCTCGGATCGAATCCCCAAGCCACCATCAGAGCACCAAGCGCTCCAACCAAGAAAGCTGCGATTACTCCTCCCAGCAAAGCACCCTTCCCGATTCCGCTAAAGGAGTTCTCGGTCTGCCCCGTCGCCGCAGCCAAACACCTCAGATCCTTCCCATCTCCCGAATGCAGCGGTCCTATCGCAAAGCTATTCCCGGCGGAAGCAAAGACACCCGCCATGAAAGCTTGTCCGTGCTTGAGGCGGATAGTGTAATTCATGCTATCACTCGCTGAGGAGGATGAAGAGATATTGACTGGTGGATGAGCGGCAGGAGCGATGACGAGAGTGTATGGTCCTGTTCCGTTCTTGGGTGTGAACAGCAGATCGGTACCTAGTCAAGGGTAGTTCAGCTTTTGATGTTGGTAAGAACCAGTAGGTAGGATAAGGTACAGACTCCTGGCCAAGAGTTCTCTGAAATTGTCCCCGTGACGCCTTCGACATCCACCTCCAGCGTATTACTGACATCCGTCACCCATGAACCCACCACATCCGCAGTCCGACATGCTGAAGTAGCATTAGCATATGCTATAGCCGTTTCCGTGAAAGACGGCACGACCGTATACAAATCCTGACCACACCACATCTCAGCTCGACCGCTGGGAACCGAACGTTCAAGAAGTGAACTTGGAAGGCTGGACCTACCTGACAACCACCGGAAACACCGTTAGAGGCCCAAATACATCCAACAAACTGCGTACCCACTCCAAGACTCTTCGTATGAATCCTCTCGTATCGTATCCCAGCTCCATCGTCAACCTGTTCATGAACGAAGAGGATCAACGTATACGGGGCGACTGGATCCGGACCGCCAGAGTTGGGTCGTGAATATTTGGGTGAGGGTGAGGGGTGTTGGACAGGTTGGGGTGGTGGGGATGATTAGGTTGGAAGTTGTGTAAATGAAGTCGAACGCTTGGATCTGGTCGCCTGTGCTTGAAGTTGAGGTCTTCGCAGAGACTAGAGAAAGGAAGGTTAAAACGACGGAAAGGGTTGAGCAGAGACGGCGCATGATGGTTAGGTACTGAGGAAGTCGGAGACGTTGGGTATAGCAGTTGGAGGGTATCTATTGGGACCTTATTGGAATCTCGTGAAAGACAACGTAGCCAGATAGATTGCTCGGAGAACAAGTTGACAAAAACACCCACCAAATCCAACCGTTCGTTGCACAGCGAAAAAGTCTCCTTGTTAAGATCTGCCGTGCCTGAAAGACCCCGGATTTCCGGGTCCATTAATGCATTTCTCGGATGCAAAAATAAAACGCCCTAACACGAAATGCATGCAATAACCGGGTCAACCGGATATGGGAGATATCGGCAAAGATGCACAGAGATACAGGTGGAGATAGCAAGCAAGGGATCATGTAATCATCTACAGGTATCGTGAAACATGCTTGAGATTGTCATGCGCAACAGCCGTATCGCCCCTTCGCCTCCCCCCTGGCCGTCTCCGCATCTTTCGCAGGATCGGTCAGCATCACGCTGTTCTTTCGCCTCAATATGTGCTCCCGCTCGAGCTTGTCCTTCTTGTTGACAAGCAGAGACGAAATAGACTTGAAAAGCGCCTCGACGCCTAGAATTAATGAATCAGCGACAGCATAAGCATGAGGTAATTCGCTTACCTCCCCCTGTGAGAGCGGAACATTCGCCAATCCTGACTCCCTCAACTGCAATACCCCATTGCCCGTCACTATCGTCACTCGGTGGATCACCGTATAGCCTGGAATCTCGACCGAGACTTCCACCACGTTCTCGTCTCATCGGGTTCTGAAGACCCGCAGGTAGAGAAGGCGTAACCAATAGCTCTCCTGATTCCTTCTTTTTGACCCCATCGCCGAACTCGCCGAGCGTTTCCGCCGCACCAGGACCTTCCCCCATCCTCCAAGACCGACTTGACCAATCTTCTGATCTGCGTTGGTCCGGATCAAAAGACCCCATTGACAGAAGAGGACTCGACTCCACACGGACCCTACTCGGAGGTGGCAGGATTTGCCTTTCGGATGATAGGGTTGCTGGGTAATCTTCCGCGAGACGGGCCAGATTTGATACCGCTCCTCCCATGCTCGTCGTTCGAGAGTATCCCAGAACACCAGAGATAGAGAACCTGCCGCCTGAAACACGATGCCGGGTTGGCGAAGAGGGTGTCAGGCTGGGCAAGACTGGGTCGGTATACGTCGCGGATGTCGCTTTTGAGGGGCTCTGTAAGATTGGGAAGGAAATACGTTTGGGAGAGGTAGGAGAGGTAATCGTTAGGGCCGGAAGCCTGACTTGCGGATCGGAAGGGGCGGTATCGATCGGTTGCACCTTCGATAGAGGGAATGCCGGCCCAGGTTGAGGCAATTTAGCGGACTCGAGTGGTCTAAATTGCGGAGCGGGGAGAGCTGGAGTGGTCCGGCCGGTATCAAGCGAGATAAGAGCGCTATGTGAGTGGGACCGTGCAGGTGCAGGTGACGAGATGATGGATTCGGGACGAGAAGCTGTGCTCAGATTCCGAAGGAGACTTCGACTCGGTTGCAGGGAGAGTTGAGATTCTGGCCTGAGGATGGGAGGAGGTTTAAGCCACGTCCGGATTGCTATGCGTGCTTCGTCCAGGCTGTTAATGATTAGCTTCCACCCACGATACGCGGTGCAACATGCAGGCATACCTGACAGCCCGCTTCACCTCCAAATCCACTTTACTCCCGACCACAAAGATGACCGTCTCCTTCGGGACCGTCTTACTTAGCTCCTCCAGCCAACTCCGCACATCCTCAAAGCTTGCTCTGTCCGAGATATCGTAAACCAAAACGCAAACATGCGCCCCGCGGTAGTAGATCGGGGCCATAGACCGGAATCGCTCCTGTCCAGCTGTGTCCCAGATCTGAAGCTTGACCCGTATGCCGGAGTGGACGAGCTTGCGGGTATGGAGTGAAGAGCCGATTGTCGCGGCTACTGAGGATGGGGAGAACAAGCGAGTAGTATACCGAAGGATGAGTGAGGTCTTGCCTACTCCCTGCGATCCTAAGAGTACAACCTTCGCTTCCAGCCCATCGGCACCGCCTAGATCAGGCGTCACGACCGGTTCCGTCACAGTCCGAGGAAACACCAGAGAGGGGCGAGGATCGAACGATGGGACCTGGCCACTGCTGTGAGGAGGCGCTTGCGCAGCTGTCGACCGGAGTCTGACCCTCGAGTCCGCCGACTGGCTTTCACTCATCCGGATGGAAGAAAGGTGGATGGCGGTATGACTCCATCGTATAGGCCGACCACCTGGACCTGTAGATTTCGGACGCAAGGGAGGAGTGTCGGATCTAGGCGTGGGATTTTGAAGCTGGCTCTGAGTCCGTAGTCTGAGCGGTAGACCAGCAGCAGGACTGGAGGGTGGCGATTCGGTTGAGAGCGTTTCGATGTAACTGATCGATAAACGTCTCGTTGTTCCCTCACAGGACCCTTCCTCATTAGCCTCGTCTCGAATGCGAAGGTGATACTTTGATCCTTCTGCCGGTGGTGCGAGCTTGACCATCTTAGTCGGGGACAGCACCTTGTTGTTCGGCGGGGAGGACTCAGGGGTAGGAGGCAGAGGTGACTGCATGGTCAAATCCGATCCATCCGGAGCAGCGCCTGGAAGCGTTACGGGTAGTCGCTTCGGAGCTGGAGGTGGCGGGACACTTGCGAGTGCATGCGGTGCCAATGAGCCTGGGGGACCTAGCGCGGAGAAGGATTGAGGCATAGGGTCAGGAGATGAGTGTCGATGTTGAAAGACCGGGAAGGGGATCAGGGGTGGTCTGATATCCTGAAGAGGCGGGGGGAGCTCGGCGTCGGCGGATGCTGCACCCGAAGGATTGAACAGATCCGTGTCGGGGAACGGATGATGTGGGAGAGGGGCGGCGACGACGCTCATTGTTGCTAACCCTGTATCTTGCAGGAAGACCGCCGAGATTGGATGAAATGGGGTTGAAGCAGGATCTACAGTGATGGTGATGGGCTGATGGATATTCAGGGTATGTCACAAATGGCGCCGAGATGGAGTGACCTAGATTGGGAAGTCTGAATGATACATGTAGCACTTGGCTCATGAATGAGCGCGAGGATGCGAGACGCCGAGTTGAGCGACGATCACGGGCCCCGCAAGAAAGGATGGAATGGCGGTCTAGATCATAAAGGATGTTTGATGACCTGGTGGATGATCGATGTCAACAAGGGACGAGATATCCAATGAGACCAGCTCGAATGAGCCCATTCATTCAGAAGTGAAAGAGAAGTTGGATAGGTTGTACTCACGGATCTATGGGAAAGATCCAGGTGATCCCGAAACCCGTCTCCGTGTTTCACCCCTATTCCAACTCACTCATCCCTCCCGGGTCGACAACCTTGTGACTGTACTTCGTTGAAAGATTGTATCGCTTTGTTGGTTAGATGAGAGATGATACGGGGCGGCGGGGCGTTGGAGCGGGAAAGAAGATGATGATGTTGATTGCAGAAAGTCACGTTATATTTGTCAAGCCGTCCACTTGAGGTGTGCCCCAATAGTCCAAGCGGTGTTCCTTGCCGATGCTGAAAGAGCTTCTTGTACTGTATCTCAGTTGATAGGAAGCTGATAAAAGCAGATGAGAATGAGCGGCGACGTGTACTGATCCCAATCCGTGACCAGCCGTCCGAGTTGATATGGGCACGAGGTGTGCCTAGCGGATGCGAATGCTTCGCGTCAATCCTTTCCTCACTAAGCGTCGACCGGAACGGTGGCGACCCTGCGGAGTGATCGTGTGTGGACGGAGGATGATGGGGGAGGGATCGTCGATTGAGAAACGGATGAGGCCGGGGAATTACAGGAAATTGATTGTTTTTGAAGGAGTGACTAATATCGATGGCTGAGGGGTTGCAATGTCGACGGACGGGTGTTTGTCTGCCTTCATCCATAACCGAAACGTGCTCCTGAAAGAAAGTCGCCTCGGTTGTTTACGTACGCCCAGACCCTCGAAGCAATTGCCAAAAGGAACTCTCAGGGTAACATTACGCAAGGTACCCGTAAAACTTGGTGGCGGTGGGGCTCAGTGGCACCGCAGTCCGAGCATGAACGGGTGGGTTCTTTGGCTCATTACAGGCAGGTAGGCTGTCGAAACCAATGGCACCTCATCCTGGTGATGGGTGTCGAGAGGATACTATGATAATCAGTGTACGAGCGATGAGACGAGACATCAAAGCAAAGGGCGATAAGGATGTAGCTTCGCATGTCGTGTAAATCAAGCCGCGTAATGTATGTTCCATGCTGTATTAAGTTCTTTAGGCACTCGCGCAGCTCGTCATCCTGAACATACTCACCGCTTACATATCTGGCTTATGTAGTGATCACAAGACCTCCCATATCGCTGGCCGAAATCCGATCGCTGGTATTTTGTAGGTATACTCACACCACGGAACTTTGGACAAACTCCGTCTTGGTTTCTTCTCTGCGTGCACGAGAATGATGAAACTCTGTCCATTCCTGCCTTCGATCGAAAAGTATACGTTCGTAACCGAAACCCAGCCGGATTTTCGGCGATCAAATCCTATCTCCACTGCGTCCACTCACTATCCGGCCTCGAGCTAGCCGCGACCGTCATCGGACTATTCGGGTTCAACTCGATAAACAGGTTCGGGCTCGTCTCCCTCCCCCCTTCCAGCCTCAGAGATGGAGGTACCTCTCGCCTCGTCCCGCTACCAATACTCAGGGGACCTGCCCTAGAAGAGTTTGAGCGAGAGAGGCTACCATTGGGAAAGATACCTGAATCAGGTCGAGCAGCTGGTTGTGGCAATGCGGGGGTTTGAGCGATCGGTGAGGAAGAGCTTGATTGGAAGAGTAGACCCGAGAAGAAGGATCGCATCGTCTTCGCAGATTTGATGGATACTCCTCGCCTTAGGGTATGCATGGAGGATGGGTGGCTGGAAGGGTGGTAAGAATGAGGCTCGTTCGTGTTCGATCGCGAGACAAAACTGGACCCGATCAGCTGGTTGGGTGAGCTGGATAAGTTGCCGGCTGTACTGTAAGATGGCACATAGATCATCGAATCGGTTCGAGGATTGCCTGAAGTCCGTCGAAGATTCGATGGGATGGCATCCCGACTTGGCCAGAGTCTTGCAATAGATCGGGTAGCCCCGACAGCCCTGGCGGTGGTTCCGGTTAGTCCATGCGAGGAAGTTCTGCTACCTGGAGAAGTCCCGTGCTCCAGATCAGAGTGCTCATACCGTTGTAGAGCTATATCGTGAAAGTAACCTCCATTACGTAAGGCTGGCAGAAGTGGGGGAGGTGCATATCGACCATGTTGCGTATACTCGTCGCTTTCTCCAAAGCTTGTGGCGAAGCTCGGCGTAGGAGAAGTAGAGCGGGCTTGCAACCAGCCTTGAGCCATGGGGTTACCGCCAGCAATGCTCGGCGGTTCATCGTTTCGGCCGAAAGCAGGTTTCGGCTCGACGGGTCCCCGATATGGCACGTAGTCCGGATAATCTGCTGGAGGGGACCGGTGACTCGCCTCATTGGTACTTGGAGACACGGCCATGGCGCTCTGAGGCGAGATCGGACTGGCCTCTGCCGCATTTTTTCGCCAAGTATCGACAGGTCCCCTAGGAGAAGCCGATGCAATGCCCGAGGAGAAGCCGTAGGGGGTCCGACGACGGCCTTCCAGATTCGCGCGGTGTGTGGTACAGCATATGAATATCACAATGCCGAGAATCAGGAGGACAGCCGAAGATCCGGAAATGATACCTATTACAAGGGGTAGGTGGGTCGAGCTTTGATGCATGTCGTCAATATCACCTTTCATGTCCAACCGTATCGAAACTTACACGTAGCTGGACGTGGAGGGAACAGTGAGGAGAGCGTAGTCCAGGACGATTTGTTGACCGGGCGTGAGGTTCACAAAGCTGAGAGTGTGGGTATCTGTCGTATTGAACCCGCTTCCAAGGTATAATAGCGACGAGTATGCCTTCCACGGATTCTGGTGCCGGTGTCAGCTTCCTGTGTATACTGTACCGCCACAAAGTATGACTGACAGAGAAGTTGAGAGTCTGTGTGAGATGCCCATCCAAGAGTACATTTGCGCTACCTCCCTCTGGTCCAGACATCCCATACACATATATAGCTTCAGCTGCTCGATGATCAGCTGCTTTCCGCATGTGACATGCATTTCGTCCACCTTGAAATGTGACATTCGCGGTTGCGCCCTGCATCGTACTCACACTGGCCGTACGATCGGCGAAATGACTGAGGTCCGGGAAATCCGAACGGACTGTCTGATTTGCTGCGGTCCCGTTCGAACCAGATGAATCTAGGTGCGTCCAACCTCCAGGTGAGTAGGTGAACGAGGTATCGTCCATGATCCTGTTCACATGGCTGAAAGAAAGACTATCAGCTAGTTTTGGGTATCACCATTCCCCAAACCTACCTTCCCGACGCCAAAGGGATCGCCCCTGATATTCCCATAAACTGGAAGATCGAGGCATCCTGCTTCGGCCGGACTTCCACCTGATGGAATCCTGTGGGCAACGTCGAGATCGCAGCAGAACCGTTCGAATCGCAAGCGGCAGTAAAGCTCGATCCATTGATGCTGCATACCGCGTCACATCCGTCATTCGACGATTTGCTTGAGATGGCAAAGGAGCTCGCTAGATTGCATCAGCTCGCCTGCTACCGAGCGAAGGTGGAAACGTACCAGATATATTGAATGATACGCTTGAAGATGAAGAAAAGGTCTGATGGAGCGTTTGGTCATAGCCGTCCCCCATTGGCGAATACGCAGCCTGCCATGATCCGCTAGCACTGCAATCGACGCAGGGATCGTAGGCAATCATGGGTGATGTATCGGGGATGAAGAAGGGTATCATCGACATCGTTTCGTCAAGTATCGTACATGGGTGCAAGCATTTGAACGGTTAGATTGATGAAGGGATAGCTTCAGGTATGTGAGTATCAGGCGATTCGGATTGAGCAAGGAGTCGTCCTTTGTATGGCTCATCCATCGGAGACAGATCTAGGCCGAATGGGATCGTCCTTTGACGAGGATTGAACTCCTGGAAGGACCTAATTCGCCAGACTCAAGGATTAACTGAGGGTAATTGCTAGCTGATAGATGAGGTAGACCAGCCTGTTGAAGGAGTCAGCGAGATCAGAAGGGGAGGAAGATCCAGCTCACCATGCTTCGAAACCGACGTGCGAAGGTGTAATGAAGGCCGTATCTGCTTCATACAACATACCTAATGTGTACTCAAAACGAAGAGAAGCGGCTAGGATAGATGAAGAAGGTGTGAATGTATGGTATCGGGAGTAAGGAAGGTGGTCGAGGGAATGGGAAGAGGTGAAAATGCTATGTACTGTATGACAAGATATTGACAGATTACCCAAATCCTCCTCACCTAGCCCGCCGCTATTCATCCATCTCTCCCATGAACTCATTACCATCGCTCAACTCCCCCATGTCACTCATCTTGTCCTCCTCATCCTCTTCCTCTTCCCCGTCCACCCCGCTCGTGTCGCCACCGCCGTTCGAGTGCCCGTTGGTAAGTCCGTTCCCATTCGTCGAGCCTTTCCCGTTCGTACTGCCGTTCGCACTGACCGCCATGCCCACTGTCTTCGGCCGTCCCAGACTTCCTCCCATAGGTTGGTCCTCATCCTCATCATCATCCTCTCCTGCTTGATCTGCATCTTCGGGTGTTGCGAACCGGTCGACGTATGATTCCACTTTCTTCGCGTACGCTAAGGGATCTCGCATGAGGAGGGCGGCGGCTTCTCCGTTGAGGGGATCTGCGGGGTTTGGATATCGAAGAAGTTGAGGAAGGAAGATCTCGAATATGTTGATGAGTTCTGGACGATTTGTTAGCTGTCCCAGTGCGAAAGCTCGGTACTGGGTCCAGCTTTCTCTTCATTAGAACCATGCCCTACTCACCGAACATGGGTGACCAAGTCTGATTGATGACATCGAGACAAACACTTCCGCTCCTACGACCACCTCAATCAGCCTTTACATCAGCTCCCCTTCCTCAAGGAAACCCGCTCACAGCTCGTCGATATTGGGGTGGAAGATCTTGTTCATGAAACCGATACTTGGGGATTTGTAGGGGAATTGCTCGGGTAGCTCGACGTGTATCTTCCACACCCCTTTCGCGAATGGTGCTAGAAGTCCCATGATTAGCTGATCCGAGTCACAACCTGGGGGGGTCTTCCGGTCAATCCCCTCGAGCTTTAACCCGATGACAGCTGTCGAGGACAAACTCATACAACGCCAAAAGAGAAGTAATGGCACCACTCACTCTCTGTCGGACCATAAAACTTCACGAAGAACTCGCTCATCTTGTTGTTCACCAGTGTGACCTGGTAGTCCGACATGAGGCTGTAGATAAGGGCAGGGTGGCAAAGGAACGGGACCATCAGCGCATTCCTCGCGCTAAGCAGTCATAATCCCAAGGTCGGAGCGAGCAGCTCACAGCTTCATCACATCGGTGTCGACTCGGCGCTTGGGAGAGCTGTAAGAGGTCGTCAGCTATTATCTCCGGATAGGGGAACAGGGCGATGCGATGACAGGGTATGCTTATCATTATGAGCTCGGGAAGCGGTGCAGATGACTCGGAATCGGTATGGGGTGTCTCTTGGTGTGGTGTAAGATACTGAAGATCTCAGAACACGAAAGTGAAGGACACAGAACGGAGGTGATAGGGGTCCAGTTGCCGGGAACCAAGATGGGTAATGACAGGGCGGGGCACCGGTAACAACCGAAGAAGGAAGGGTCGAGCCACAGAACGTGGAATAACCTACTCGAGCCGCATACTGATTGTCTGTCTACAGTACCTCTGATAACCGGCTGTACTCGATAACAGAAGTAGAGCGACATGACCTCCTCATCTCATCCCCTTCTTCCCCTTCTTCCCCCTCCCCCACCTCGGACATCCAAGAGACACTTCCTCCTTCCCGCCATCGCTGAGCCTCGACTGTTTCAACCCCATCCATCACTCGGAATAGCTTCTCGTGTAACGCTCGAAAGTGCAGGTGTAGGACTGCTGGTCAGCGCGGTACAGAATGCCTTGGAGAAGTGCGTATCGTTGCATAACAGTTTGTCAAGCTAATCGTTGATTCAGGCATGATCGCGGAGCAATGGGAATCTTCACCCGGACAGGAGGGACTATTGCTTTCTTCTGTGAGCTGTCTCAGAAGTAATGGAGCAGACTGGGCTGACGAGACACAGCGGCAATGGGCTTTTCATACTCCTTCGTGAAAGCAGCCACAGCGAATGTCCGCGAGGTATGTCCAATCCAGCATTCCTACTACAACCTGTGATCAGGTCGTGGGCAGCTGGAAAGTTAGCTGACGACTTCGCTCTAGACTGATGATTCGATGAACGGTGCGGCTGGAGGATGTGCAGCTGGGTTTGTAGCCGGCATAAGATGTGAGGCTCCCAGGCCTCCGCTCCGCAACGTTCGCTGAGCTTGTATCCGCAGCTGGATCTCTGCCTATGGCGGTTGGAGCATGCGCGTTCCTCGGAACAGTTCTATACACTTTCAACGAAGCGGGCTCGGTGCGTTCTTCCTCATCTACTACGTGTAGAATGCTGATGACGCCTTGTCAGTCTTTGACGGGACGAAATAGTACGCCATTGACGAGGGAAGAACGGGAAGTGAGGAGATTAGAATTCTTCAAGACGCCTAAACCGAGAGAAGAGGTTGCAGCTCCTGCATAAATGGGGGCCATAGCGGAGTAGAACCCGTCGGTACTCGTATGAGAATACATCACCCAGCTGCAGCTCTACGAGACTGCTTACCGCCGATCGCGCATGTACTTGAAGAAGATGGCTCGGCTTGTAAGCTTACTACGCAACCACGTTACCCTTCGCTCGCTTGAGGCCTCCTCAGTCCTTCCACGCTGACCTGAGTATCTTTACTGAACCGCTCAGGTCATCCATCATCCTACTGCTGCGAGCTCATTCCTGCCCTAGGTTCGAGGGCACCTTCTCCAAACAGATCCGCGCCGAAAAGAGGGCGCTGAGCTACTCGAGGCACGACGGCGTTTGCGAGACCGACGAGCTAGAAGCAGTCATGCTTGGGTCATCGTCCCCCTCTGAGCTCCTAGACGAGAAGGGAAAGCTGAGGAGTACGCTCCGGATACGAGGCGTGCCTGATCGGAGCTGACGCGAGCTGGATGTGAAACACAGCCGCTCGTTCCGAGGATCACTAAAAGAGCATGAGAGGTTCGGCTGGCCCTTGAGATGTGCTGATGCTGGCATGAGGTGCGATGCGTGGTGAGTGTGCGACTCACTCAGCTGCTGTTGATGCAGTGCTGCTCAATTCCCTCACGATCTTCTTGCTGGAATTGGAACTCCCAGTCTCGTACCGTTCCTCACGCACACACCCGCCTCCTCCTTCTCCCTGTTCCAGTAGCTTATACGCCCCAGCACCCTCTTTTCACTTCTCTCGTCAAACCTTCTCGACAACTTCTCCCGCAACAGAAAGACCTGCCTCCGAGGTGTTCCCGTCCATCTCCAGCTCACCCATCCCACACAACTTTTTCCGATCAAGACCGACTGACGCACAGACCCCCCCCCCCTCCTTTCGATCGGCATCAGTTTCAGGGACCAGGTTACATTACGTCCCCGTCACCCGGACGCGCGTCTTTCCCTTCTCTCCCTCGTCTTTTCTCCCTAGTTTTGTCCTTTGCGTTTCCTATGGGATACTTTCCTTACTCTACATCAGCTAGATCTATTGCTTGAAGCTTGCTCTGCTTAGGTGGAAGACCGGTGAGCGGAGGATCTGGAGCGGATTTACTAGGTGAGACTGCTGAGAATCCGTCCGGTACGCACTTCCCTCTTCATTCCCTGCCATCCGCTGCCTGCGATTCAGTTCCTTACACTTCATCTACCGCTCCATAATCTTCCACGGCGTCCATCACTGATGCGTACCGGTTCTACAGCATCTCAACTCATCGCGTCCTCGCATCCAGCTCTAACCAACTTCTTGCCACCTGCCTACCGCTATGCCCCAGCTCAACCCTACCGTTCTTTCTTTCAACTTCGGCGAAGACGACACGATCTCCCCCGCCATGTCAAACGAATCGACAAGGACCGATCGCTCTTCATGTACCTCTCATTCATCAGGAAGCGCGACAGCAGCCCAAGGAAACGCTTTTCCAACCTCATCTTCCGAGGCGAGAAGGGTCGGTTGGATACAGCCGACAAGTGGTCTCACTACGTCCTTGTCGTCGAGTGACCTTAAAGGTACCTCTCACTTCACCCAACCAAGGAGCAGGTCCCCGAGCACTCCCATCCCTCCGTCTCACATGGCTACGCAGCAGTATTGGTCTCGGTCGGATAATCGAATTGTCCTTCCCAGCCATCATGTTGACAGCGATCCCGCTCCGATGCACCGCCAGCTTGGCAACAACCCTCACCCTATTGTTTGGTCATCTCAGCCGGATACCGCTTCCCATCACAAGCTGGTCATGAACGATGGTATCAACGCTAACCCTCCGCGCTCTCAAGCTTATATATCAGCCTCTCAACCATCCGAAGTCGACCTCCGGATTATGGAAGAGACGAGTCCCCCGCATCACCCACTTCTTCACCACACCTCCGTTCCTGCTTCTCTCGGACGTTCGCCTCCTGCGGAGGATAGACCAGTCCATGGCAGGAGGAGAAGCAGTGGAAGGTTTGTACGCTTTGCCGATCAGCAGGACGACTCAAGCGAGTCGAACGATCACCACTTATCGCCTTTGGTGATGCCCAACCTGGAATCTCGCAGACTCAGCTCAAGGAGCATGCCTGATCTAGCAGTCGGCCAAAAGAGGAATCGTATGTCTAAGAATGCAGCCTTTACGGACAACTCAGCTGACCGTCGCAACAGTGTACCTGCGATGCTTCCCAGCTAGCTCTAACGAGGCTACTCTCCGGGCAATCGCATCACGTTACGGCGACGTGATCTCCACCCATCTTGGCCAATCAGATTCCACCGCACCGAACCAAGGATCGTATGGGCGAGGGATGAGCAGTCGACTGTGAGCTCTAGCTCCTCTACGTCGGAAGAAAGCTGATACGAAATGCTGCAGGTATGCATTTGTCATGTGAGTTAGCTATAACTTCAGAGATTGAAGCATGTCTCATGCCGTTCAATAGGTTTGAACGCCCGGAGCAGGCGGCAAGCTTCATGGCACATCTTCACGATATCGGAGTAGAGTGCGAGTACGGCAAGGTGCATCAAGAAAGCGAAACCCGTATGCTCGAGCTGATCATTAATAATCTCAGGAGGACTTCCAGACGGAGTACAAAGCGCTTGAAGACCGTGACTCTGCGAATCTTTACATACAAGGTTTCAGCCCGAATGATACCGACTTGGTAGCTTCATTTCGAAGCGCTTACACATTCGAAACCTGACGCTCTTCTCGGAATAGGCTATCAAAGAGGAATTGAACTCTTACGGCCAGATAATGTCATGGAACCGACTCCGAGATGAAAGTGGAAGACACAAAGGTCCGCTCATGGTCCGGTAAGCCGAAGCACCTGGAGTGATTCGTTACTAATTACCTACAACAGCTACAGCAGTAGAGGTCAAGCGGAGAGAGCCATCGACGCGGTGAGTCCCGTCATTGCTTGATCGATATCACTAATTACTTCATAAGTTAAACGGCGCCAAGCATCGCGACACTTGGGAGAGATTCGCAGCTAGAATCGCCGACTCCGCGGCACGTTGATCGCGTAACTATCATCGCCAAGCTAATTCTCCGGACTCGGTTAGAGACAGAAAAGACTCAAGGTGGAGGTCAAGCTCAACGATCTTGTCGACCCTTTCACAACTAATCTCGAACCTTCTCGAGAAGCGGTCACCGCGGTCGGGTAAGTTCCCAATACCTGCACATTGATGTATCGCTGATTAAATAGCAGAGGACCTTCTTTGTACGACGATGCCAGGTACCAACCCCGCCATGTAGCTCCAGCCGGCGATATGATGCCCCTTCATCGACAATACGAAGCATTCGCACCTAAATTCAACGATGGCTCGGCGGATCCCTTCATCCCGAGGCAGATCCCTTTCCCGATTGTTCCGCAAACTCCCACGAGTGGCGGTTCCCAAGCAGTTCGTCATCGTCACACCTCGTCTGGCTTCTCGACGGTTCTTCAGACGCCTGCCACTCCTCGCCGATTCTTGACGTCCGAGCACTTCTCCGGCTATCCTGCAGAAAGCTACACGCCGACTCGCCAAGACAGGTTTGCCGCTGCGCTTCACCACACCAGGTCTTCGCCTGAGCTCAATTTCGCTCGTAACGAGCCAGCGAGACTTCTCTGGCCTAACCAGCACCAAGGCAAATCCTCCTCTCGTTGATCAAGCCTCATCATACAGCGACCACCCAACACTTCTTATCTCGACAAACCTGGTAACTGGCGTCGGCTTCTACATCTCGCTTCCCCACCGATATGGGTATCCAAGATCAATACCATCTTCATGCTCATATTTCATCATTTGCATACTCCGTTCCTCGTGCTTTCTAATATCTACCCTTGGTGGTCCTATCACCGGTATATACCGTAACATTAGCTGATCATACTTGTATCCTATGGCTCGTATCCACCTTGATACCCCAGATCTTCATGTTCATCATCGTCATATCCCTTTCGTACATCATTTTACAGACAATCCAACACATGCAGAATTGAAACCATGCCTCGTCATCAGCTGCAGAAGGAGCCTGATGTTCCGATCGCACGCTATCTTGAGGTGATCGAGATCTGCCAGAGTCGCCTCGGAGAGTTGGCCCCGGGACGAGATCCGCTGAGCTAGGTAGGTATACATGACGGTAAGGGAAACATTTTCGGAAGACTACCAGAGACCAGACCCGATTTACAACTACATGTACTCTGTGAATGGATCAACCGTGTTCCGTCCCGTAGCTCAATATCAATAATTTGAAACCCAGTCTAAGGGCAAGTGCCAAAAAAGCGTGCCCATCAAGATGATCTCTCCTTCGATCGTGACGAGGTGCAGGATATCCGCACTCGTTCCATGATACCCTTTCTATCCTAGTGTAAAACAGATCAACTGTCCATAACCCCTACTCTAGCCTTCCACATCTCCTCCTTCAGCCGAATCACCTGTTTCCAAGTCCGTACCTCCCACCCATCCCCACTCAAGAAAGTCTTCTGCCCCTCACTCAAAGTATTTGCGACCTGCGCAGTTGGTGTCTTCGGATGTCTAGGTGGAAGAGGGGGACGTGGTGGGAGTGAAGATCTTCTTGCGCCCGGTGCCTCCTCCGCCTTATCCTCTATGGCTGGATCTACCGCTTCGTCGATCGTCGACTCCCCCTGCGCAAGACTCTGATCTGTCGTGATGTCTGTCGAAATCGTCTCGGCGGGTGTCGGCGGGTTATCCCCTTCACTCTCCGTCGGACTAACTCCTAAACGCTCAAGGCTCGAGCTGGAAAACTCCGCGCCATCGATTTGAGATGCTCGATTCCTCGCAGCCGCACGTCTCGGTATAGGTGGAGGGGGAAGGTTCAGCTTCCCAGCCTTACTCGGACTAATAGGCATCGGGTTCGGCGAGGACAGATCCACTACTTCCGGTGTTGGTCCGTCAATCGATGAACTTGGAGCTGCTGTATCATCGGGGAGATCAAGATTCGTCCCTTTCGGAGTTGAAAAGTTGCCATCGTCTGTGCCGTTCACCGAATCTGTCGAATCACCCCGGTGTAGTTTCGGTGCTTGTAGGGCATCCTCTTGTTCAGGTTGAGAAGGTGATTCTTGCACCGTGTTCGAGGTTGGAGAGATTGGCGATCTCTCTGGCTCGTGAATGGTCGGGACATCGCCGTTGCCGTTTGACTTCTCATCGTTCAGCTCGAGTGGCGCTCCTAGCCCTTCTTCAACCTTTAAGCCATTCTCCACCACTTTGCTCTTCTTTTCCAGAACCGGTCCTTCAGACAACTCTTCCCGCTTCTCCAGGTCATCCTCCGGCTTCTCCTCCTCCACAACTGAGTCTTCAGCCAAACTCGCTTTCTCCACAGCCGGACTACCAGGTGTCGATGCCGAACCCTTGAAAGCCTTTGTCCACCCTCCCGATCCAGTCTTATCAGCCAATTCGAACCCCAATCCCCACCCTGACTTCCGCCTCACCACTGCTGGCGCCGCTTCCAGCTGATCTCCACCACCAGGAGTATTCTGCGCTGTCTCTGGTGGGAGGACATACTCATCATCGGCATTCCATATGACGTGGATGATTCCCGTTCGAACGAAATGCCATAGTTCGCACGTCGCTCGTAGTCGCTCAAGGCACCATCCGGTCTTGCATAGCGGGTAGGAACGGGGTGCTTTGTCGCTCGATGAATTGGTCATGATACGGAAGATGTAGACTGCCGGGAGGGAGGAATTGCTCTGCCCTGGTCCTGGAGAGGCTAGAGGGGATTGTGTGGGTGATGATATGTTTTGGCTGGGTGAAGAGGCGTTGAAGAATGGTTTCAGGGAGAAGCGAGAGGAACTACTCGTCCTTTGTGTCGGGTGTGAAGGAGGGGCACCGAAAAGTGAGGTCGCAGGTGATTGAAGGACGGTCGTGGCGAAGACTGGTCTACCACATAGACTGCACCCGATTGAGTCGATAGAGGAGCTAGAGTTGGCGATGATGGTGGATGGTGAGACGGGTTCGATGACGAGATCGCCGGAGATGATCGCTTGGCTGACACCTTTCCTGGTCAACCATGACAGGGTGGGTGCGGCATCAAGTCGGAGGGTTGTATCGTGATCCTCGTTCACAGCTCTTGCGATGAATGGTTGTCCAAGGAGAGACGTGACAACCGGAGTGGGGAAGAGGTCTCTCGACTTGTCTTTGAGCTGTCGAAGGGCGCGAAGGTGCTGGAGGAAGGTGATGAACTCTGCGTAAGGGACGTGGGATGAGAGGTATCGTCGTGGATTATGTGGTCGGCTAGTCGACCGAGGGGAGTCGGAATTGGGTACGGCGCTGGTGGGAAGGGATTGAAGGTGGAGTTGCATATCTCTTACAGCAGCTTCGGCAGATGCGAGATTATCCTCGGTATGCTTCAGCCGTTCCTCAGCCTGCACCCTACCCATACGCTCCGTCGCAACCATGGTATTCGCCTGATCTCATCTCGTCAGCTTTTTACTTAAAACAAAATCAGGACGTGACATGCGACTCGCCTGATCGAACAACGTCGCGGTGAGTGCATCAATCTCCCCTTCAACCTTCCACCTCCTCTCCTCAGCACTCCCCCTCCTCCTCTCCTCTTCAACCAACCCAGCAGCCAACTTCTGCATCTCATCCCTTATCTGGCTCCTCTCAACCAACAAGCCCGTATTCATACTCTCCTCCCATTGTTTCTTACTCTTCTCCAATTCCCCAGCTTTCTCTTCGAGGGATTTATGTCGGTCTTGAAGGGCGTAGTGGGCATCTTCGAGGTCGGAATGTCGAGAGATGGAAGCGACGAGTTTGGTGTTGAGTTGATGGGATTGTTCGGATAAGAGGGAGAGTTGAGTTCGGAGTGAGCTTATTAGTTCGGTCGTCGGTGAGTCTGGGGGGTGAAGGTCGTCTGCAGGGTGAGAGTTTAGGTGGAGTGGTTCGGGAAGGAGGGTGATTGAGTGATCGAGGTTTTGGGACTTGAAGGCATCAGCTACCATGTGACGAATATCCAAACACCCGCTCACCTCTGCCACTTTCTCGTTCAGTCTCACAGGCGGTCCTTCAACTTGGGCAGATGTTATGATGGCTTCAACAATTACTGGATTCCCAGCTACGACCTCATCGTTCTCGGCTACGACGAGTGGGTCCTTTCGAGCAACTACCGTGTCAAGAGGTACCTCATTCATGGCCTGCTGCTCAGCTTCCATCTAAGCAAAGATGTCGAGCGAGCCTCTGACTGCAACGCGAGATCTGAAGAGCGGCCAAGATTGATCGAACCACTACTCGAGTACTGCTGTTGAAGGAAACCAGGCCGCATCAGAGGCACGCGTCCGCGTCGTGCATCTCCTAACCAAGTGGTTCCGGTGGAGGAGCTATGATAGCGGCCAAATTTCAAGAACCATATAATATCCTCTTCCTGGAGAGCCTTGGGCTTATCGGCTCGGCGGTACAGAAACGATCGGATACCTCCTCGCTCCGACACCTTTCTCCGTGACCCATCGTAAGCCGCTTGGACGAGGTACAAATCCTGAAATGAGAATGATACGCCCGTAATCTTCTTCCACTCCACTACTCTCGCGATCTATCATGCGAATCAAAGTGGTCAATTATAACCTCACCTGGCCCACTTCCTTTCAAAAGATCATGCAAACCCTATCAACCATCCTCACTTCAGCCGATAACCCTATCCCAACCCTCATCCACCATATAGGAAGTACATACATTCCGAACCTCTCCTCCAAACCAATAATTGATATAGACATCGTCGTCGAACCAGAGTATATCCCAGGAGCAGCGACGACCGGATGTCTTTCCGCTATGATAGACACGAACCACATGATCCAGGAGTAATGAGATCGATAAAGGATAAGGAGGATAGGGAGGATGAGGAGGATGAGGAGGATGAGGAGGATGAGGAGGATGAGGAGGATGAGGAGGATGAGGAGGATGAGGAGGATGAGGAGGATGAGGAGGATGAGGTTCGACGTGCTGTTTACCTCAAGCTACCTCATGGTAAAGCACTGAGGAATCATTTGGCGGTGAAACAGGTCTAACTCGATCATCCGGGGAATATTCGAAAGTCAAGAAGGAGCTAGCGACACAGGACTCTGGGAGGATAGGATACTATGGTTTGGGGAAGAACGATACCCTGAGGAAGATACTTGCCGTGAGCGATTTGGATCAGGAGACAATGAAAGAGATTGTAAAGGTCAACGTGATGCCACCGTTGAAGAGGTGATGGTTGCGCTTCTCACGCTGCTTTTCCCGCACCGCACATCCTATGCGGCGTCCCACTCAGTCGTATAGGTTCATGGCTCGGTATCGGAATCTATGTATATGTGAAACGGGCATGACGATGAATGGTATTCTTCCTACCCCCTCCCTCGCATCCCTTCTCCCCCTCCTCCTCATCCCCTTACTACTCTCCCTTCTCCTCCGACGCAGTATGTATTGACATTGTCCATGTGCTTAAGCGGAACCAGGCTGGAACACGACCCTTTCTTGCATCTAATCCCGATGATGAGCTCAATGCTCTAATCCGGGCTTAAGGGGTTCGGGAGAGGTTTTGGGAGGAGACACTCACGTTGATGAAGATATCATCGGCCGGGTGACGGTACAGGGGTTGCTTGAGAAGTTTTTGATCTATGAAATGTCCAATCTGGCAATTTTTAAGCTGGTTAGAAGGTGCAGCGTCACAAAGGTGGACCTACGAAGCCGATAGATCGACCGAGGACAAACAGGCCGTTGAGAGTACCGCACTTGAGGTACTCCGCCGCCTCCTCTTCGGTGAATGCGCCACATCCGCCGAGAAGATCGCAGAACGATGCAGCGATCGCTCCGTCCACATTGAGGATGAGGGTGTTGCTCTTCTGCGTCGTCACCTCCTCGACCGCAAGAGCGAAGTCCAGAGTCTTGTGGGATGGGAAGTTCTTCATGACATAGTCGACCACAAGCACCACTCGCAAGTCCGGGTTAGATTTCGACTTGATTTTATGGCCAATACCGGGGATGAGTCGGTTCGCCTTCCGCATGGAGTCGACAAATTCTCGAGGGGTGTGGCCGGAGCTGACACCTCGGGAGAACTCCGCTGCAGCACCGTCAAGAGCACCTCCGAATCGATCGCCTATGGTGAGAAGACCGGCGACGAGGGAGGAGATGAGGTCTTTGCCGGCACGCGCAGTGATGATGGTGTTCATCGCTCCAGACACAGCAGGTCCGTGGTCGGCGGTAAGCTGAAGTACCATCTCGATGAACTTGCACGCGTATGGCGGGAGGCGTCGCTTGAACCACAGCAAGCTGATGACGCCGCCGATACCGAGCTCCTCCTTGAAGACGTCGGAGATACGCATCCCAGCGTACATGAGCTCCTGTCCTCGTTCATCCGATATGGTGGAGATGAAAGCGGCGGGTTTACGGATGAGACCGAGCTTTGAAGCCCACTGGTAGTCCATCGGGATTGCTGGTGGCTCGACTTCGGGTTTAGGCGAGATGACACCGGTGCTAACGAGCTTCTGGTAGGTCACTTTAAGGATATCGGGCAGGTCTTCGAACGTGTCGGGAACGATAAATCCAGCAGCACGCATTGCACGGTTCTTGGCATCGGCGGTCTCCATGTCCGAGTTGGCCATCGAACCGGCGTGACCGAACTGAACTTCCGATGTGAACATCTTCGCGCAAGTACCGATAGCCCATGCAATGATCGGCTTCTTGATGAGACCCTTTTGCACCGCGTCGATGACTCGATACTCCTCGGTACCACCGACTTCGCCGAGCAGAAGGAGCATCTTGCAGTCCGGATCAGCCTCGTATCGGAGCAAATGGTCGATGAACGAGGTTCCGGGATAACGGTCTCCACCGATAGCAACACCCTCGTATACACCGTTCGTGGTGTAGGAGAGGATGTTGTTTAGCTCGTTCGACATACCACCGGACTTGGAAACATATCCGACAGAGCCGGGTCGGTACAGCTTGCAAGCAATTAAGTTGTCCATCATACCACCGGTATTTCCGATCCTGAAGCAACCCGGCTTGATACCTCCGACGGTTGCTGGGCCGATGATGATGACGCCGTTCTCGACGGCAAGGTGAAGGAGCTCTCTTGCGTGTCGCTCTGGAACACCCTCGGCGATGATGCCGATTGATTTGATTTGCGGATATTTGAGAATTTCGAGGGTAGAAGCGTAGACGGATCGGGAAGAGCTGAAGTTGACCACGACATCCACATCCGGGTGCTTCTTGATCGCCTCATCGATGGAAGTGTACACCGGCAGAAGGGTCTCTTTGATGCCCCAGTAGAATTTCTGAATGTGGTGACCGCCGAAGGGGTAAATCATCGCAGCGACAGATGGTGTCTTTCGGCCACATGAAAAGTCAAAGTCGAGCATACCTTGGATTGCGCGAGGTTGAAGACCGAAGACGAACGAGCGAGTCTGCTCGTCAAACGGACGGAACCACGAGCGAGAGCCCAAGGTCTCCGTCTTGAAGCGAATGATGTGGTCGTCTGGCTGCTCGCGCTGTCCATTCGCCTTGATCGCACCAACAGCATCTTCCTGGTGATCGGCATCGCCATTAGGGCCGTCTCCGTTGGTGGTGTGGATTGTACCGTTCTCAGTAGGCATAGGTGTGACGGATCGGGTAGCGGCGGAGGCTGGTCGGTCGATACCAAGAGCCATGGGGACGATGGCAGTGATCGGAGATTCGGGTCCGTAAACCTTCATGGGAATGCTGATCGACTCGCCACAAAGACGCATCGCCTTCAGTCCTTCTTGATAATTCGGTCCAGCACGACGGACCCAGATCTTGACCTTGTGTCGCTGAAGACCCTCCTGGTATTGTTTGAGAGCGCGGATGATTCCTTTGAAAGTCGCAGCAACATCGCTGAAGTTGGCGGCGCCTGGGGAAGTTAGCGGCCACTAGGTGTACAGAAGCTTGCTACCAACCACCCCCGATGATGAGGACCTTGCCGCCAGACACTGGCTCCCCTCGGGTCATGAGGTCCACTACAGAGGGTCAGTGGCTGCAAGCAGCTGGAATTCGCATACTTACCGATTGTCTTGGCATACTCGTAAGTCTGACCCTCGGTTGGAGCGCCAGAATATTCGCCGTAGTTAGCGAGCTCATGTGCATATCCCGCAGCCGCAATCGCATCGGAGTATACAACGGAAGCACCACCTGTAAAGCTGGTCAGCTCTATCCTGTCAACCACATGCCAGTGCTCACCACCTGCGACCATAGTCCAGACTCGGCCAACCGCATTGAGAACGGTCAACTTCAGAGATGCTCCGGTAGATGCATCAAGCTTCGAGATGTACGCCTCCTCTTTGGTCAGGTCGCGACCGAACGGTGCAGGCCAGACCATTGGTGGTCCACGATCGGCCTTGATAGCGGATGAGGCTCCGTTGACCGGAGAGGAAGTGTCTCGTGCGATCGCCCATTTAGGACCGCATAGGAAATCGGCAGTTTGGTCGAGCTTAGCGGCCATATCGAGGTAGTAAATCTCAGCAGGCTTGCCGTCGACGGGGTCAAGGCAGACAAGAGGATTGATTTCGAGGTAAGCGACTGCAAAGGCTCAACGAGCTTCCTAGAACGATCACGGAAGAGGGCTTACAATGTAAGTCGACATATACAGCGTAAAGGCGAATGAGGAAGTCACACAGTATGTCTTGCTTGGCTTCGGGAACGTGAGTGAGGACCGTTTTGATGATTGTTTCGCGCGATGGGAACTTAAGGGAGACAGTCAGCGCCGCATCTAGCGATGAAGCTGGTCTTGGACTTACCTTTGCTCCAACTCCAACAAGCATCTTCATTGCCTTAGCGTCCACATCTCCAACCTCGACGCCGCCCTCACTACGTAGATGAGCTCCGTTCCTGCTGGGAAGCAGGAACTTACTGAGTGAAAAGGATCCAGTCACCCTCCCGGGCAGAATTGATGCAGACGTAGTATTCGGTATCAGCGGGATGAGGGCAGAAAGGCTCGATAATGAAGGAGTTGAGCGTTCCGGTGGTCTTCTCGACCGTCACAGGCTTACCGCCTCGTTCCTCGATCCATGCTGCAGTCTGTTCCCAGCCTTTATTCAAGCAGAGGAGTCCAGCCTTTCCTCGACGTTTGATGAGCTGGTCCGGCTTGCCGACAAGCTTTGAGGTGAAAACCCATTCGGGGAGACCTTCGCTGGGGCGGATGGGGGGAACGACGGTTTTGCTCGTGGGATCACTAAAGGACACTGGTCAGCCTCTCTCCAGTATCATTGAACACCGATGGGAGAGCTCACTATTCGACCTGAGCGACTCGGACGGGAGCGAGAGATGAGTCGGTAACCGTGTGGATAGGGGTAGGGGAGCGGTTGAGCCAGTAGGAGACGAGCTGCTTGGCGTCGTATTCCCGGATGGCTAGGAACATTGTTCAGCTATAGCTCAAGCAATCGTTGGTAGGCGTTAGACGTCAAAGGTACGCTAAGCTTCAGAGAGCATCGCATCTCCGGCCAATGACCGGGATGAGGAATCTCTTTGCAAGAGCTGATGTCGATCTACGAGAGATACTGGAAGCTCACCCTTGGTAGACATGTTAGTAACGAGACTTGCGAGTCGTGGAGCAAAGGCTTAGAGCTACGTGAGATTCCATTGTCAGTGAGACAGTCGAAACCCGGAAGGACAGGGACGGTTTGAGTTAGAAGCGGAAGAGGGACAAAGAACTTACGATGCTGCGACCGATTATGCCAACTCTGTGATTGCAAGGAGAGAAGAAGAGCAGAAACCAAAGTGAGTTTGATCGGGTCAAGGTAAAAAGCTGAAGAAAGGACAACGGTTGACCGAATCCCGTGTAATAAAGCAGATCTCCCCACAGGCTTCCGAGCGCTTCCCCAAAACGAGAGTAACTTTTTTGTGTGGAGGGAGCCGAAATCACGTGTCGTTACGATAGATCACTATTGAGCATGTTAGATCACTATTGAGCATGTTGATTTCTGTATATCTACAGTAAAGACGTGTATATCGCCTTGTTCTGCTTGTCGAAGCTGGCTGAGCGGGGAGCATCGATGCTCTGGACATGATTTAGTGGCTCAGATGGGTATGCATGTTCAGCGATGACGACCCCACCAGTCCTTATCCTCGACAATGGGGCGTATACTATCAAGGCTGGTATCTCGGGCGTCGACTGGGAGCCAAGGTAAGTTTCGCTGGTCGCAATCCTCCGTCGGAGTGATAGACCAGGACTATCAGTCGGACTTTCCAGCTGATCTGTGAGCATATTTAGAGTCTTCCCCAATTGGATCGCCCGCTCGAGAGTCGAGAAGAAGGTGTTTGTGGGCGATGAGATCGAGAAATGCCGGGACTTCTCGGGTTTGGCCTACCGTCGTCCGTTCGAGAGGGTAAGCATCACGGTGCAGCGATACGTCATGGAGCTTGGCGTTAATTCCCAAACTTAGGGGATGCTGGTCAATTGGGACGCCGAGAAGATGATATGGGACCTCCTGTTCTCACCCGATGTCATGAATGTAAGTCAAACCGACTGTACATTAAGCATCAAATCGATCGATTTGATACCCACCGATGGAATCATGTCGGCCGTCTAGATACAGCTGATGCTTATATGCTTGTAGATCAATCCAGCCGAGACTTCTCTTCTAGTCACCGAGCCGTACTGCAACCTCCCAAATATCGCAGAGACGTATGACCAAATGATCTTCGAAGAATGGGAATTTGCCAGCTACTTCCGATGTACCCGTAAGTCAATGATGTGTATAAGTAGCTGTTCAGCTCCCCTTTTGCCAGCCATACTTGCTTACGATGAGTATGCAGCTGCGGCTCTGATACCGTACGGTGGACTATTCGGCGACGAAGCTCCTCCAGACTGTATGATTCTCGTCGATGGAGGCTATTCCCATACCCATGTCGTACCATTACGAGACGGTCAAGTTATCTGGGAGCATGTCAAGCGGTACGTTTGCACATGTATTACTCTCATAAGCTGACCTGAAAAAGGATAAATATCGGAGGAAAGCTGTTAACGAATCATCTCAAGCATCTCATCTCCTTCCGGCAATGGAATATGATCGATCAAACACATGTGGTCGACGCTGTTCGCGAGGCGTGCGGGTATGTCAGCATGGATTGGAAGCGGGACCTCGAAGCGGTGAAGTCAGTCCGCGCACTCACTGATTCGGGTTCGTCAACTTAGGTGTTGACAGAAGGTGAAAACAGGAGCAATCCTCATCAAAATCCCATAGTCCAGGAATACGTCCTTCCCGACTTCTCCGCCAATTCGACCTCACGTACCGGCTACATACGCTCAGGACCAAATGCGGCACCGCCAACTCCGCCTGCCAATGGGGGCATAAGTCGACCGAACGGGGCGAATGAGGAGGAAGAGCAGGTTTTATGGATGGGCAACGAGCGGTTTGCGGGGCCGGAGCTGCTGTTCAATCCTTCTGATATTGGTAAGATCCGGATATGATGGCGTCTATCGAGACTGATAGGTATAAGGCCTGAAGCAGATGGGCTTACCGGAAACGATCGCGCATGTAATCTCTTCGATGCCTGAGGAGGTGAGGGGGATGTATTGGGGTAACATCGGGATTTTTGGGGGTCTTGGCAATATTGAGGCATTGGGAGAGCGCTTGTGAGGTTTCGGAGGCCTTCACCTACATGATTTAAGAAGCTGATAGTCTGGCAGAGAAAGCGATCTTCGAGCGCTCTGTCCTGTTGAGTATGAGATCGGCATCTTCGAGGCTTTTGAGTATGTCCATCAGATTCTCAAAGCTTAATGCGTGACCATGTGTTGAAGCTACGCAGGCCTGCGCACCCCCCCTACACCTCCGCCCTATCCCTCACCTCATCCGAAGTCTACCTTCCGACCTACCCGGTTACTAGGGCAGAATACCTAGAACACGGGTCTGCCATCTGCCGACGTCGCTTTGGCGGACAAGCATACAACCATACCCCACCAGGTTTCGCGGATGGAGAAGGTGCTGCAGATCTTGATGATGATGAGAGGGAGAGAAGGTATGCTATGGGTTTGGAGAGTAAGAAGGGGAAGGGGAAGCGGAAAGTAGAGGAAGAAGAGGTAACCAGCGGGAACTGGGGAGGAAGGCGGAGGAGAGCTCTAGTCTAGGATACATAATGGATCTTTTGGCCCTCCAAGACGGGCTCGCATTGAGTTAAAATAACACACGTATTGTCGTTATCCTTCTTGCCTCTGCCACCCGGAAACCCGGAAACGCCGCTTGACCGTCATTACCGGGTGGCGCTTCGAACGCGACCTTTCTTGTCTTCGGTTTCAACGTTTCTACCTTTCACTAGAACACGCCGTCGCTATCGACAGATAGCATCACCGGGCATTCGTTCTGTCCGCCCAGCATATTATCGGTGAAAGCTTCCCGCCATGTCCGCGCAGCAACGTATCCATCTCAACCCGAACGCTCCCCGCGCGCCAGCGATGAACCAAGGCTACACTCCCAACACGACCCCCTCCTACCGTCCGAACCCTACAGTCAATAACACTTCTTCCAATGAGATGCTGGGTCAGGTGCAAGCTTGGAGTAGTAAAGCTGAAGACCTGATTGAGGCGTATACTCAGGTATGCTTCCTCCTTCCTTGCTTTGGTTTTGGACTGGAAATGTGCGGGTAGCCTATTCGACCGTATGTCCCTGCTATGGCGAGATTCCTCATCGTCGTCACATTCCTTGAAGGTGAGCCTGTCCACTATTCAGCTTGCATAGTACGCTGATAGGGATAGACGCGTTGAGGATAACTACGCAATGGGGAGATCAGTTGTGGTACCTCTCAAAGTCAGTCCTAGCCAACAACCTTCAGCTACGCAAGCTACCGGTCGCTTTCGTCCAAGGCTGACTTTAGACATATTGTAGGCATCGGAAGTTCCCTTGGGGTCTTTCTCATCTCTTTCTCCTCCTCAATGTTATTGTTTGTCCACGACCCAGAGGATTGAGCTGTGTTGATGGCTAGACCAGACGATGTTCTCCTGCTCTCTCGGTGTCATCCTCAAGCGCTTCCCTGAGTATGCAGTCTTCGGTCTACTCGGTGTCGTTGTCGCTCAAGGTACGTCAGCTCTCCGACAATTGCCATTGCTTGCTTGCATCCTCGCAATCGCGGCTTTGTGGTTGTTAGAAAGCTGACGAACCTCCAGGACTTGGCTACGGTCTCCTTTTCGACCTCTCTTTCTTCCTCCGCAACCTCAGCGTCATTGGCGGACTACTCATGGTCCTCTCCGACTCGCTCCAGAACAAAAAGAAGCTCTTTGCCGGTCTGCCGAGCCTCAGCGAGACCGATCGTCGAAAGTAGTGAGTCTTGGCGACCGCGGGTTATTACGAGCTTATATTCGACGCAGCTTCCAGCTCGCTGGACGAATTCTCCTCATCTTCCTCTTCATTGGCTTCATCTTCCAGGGCAACTGGTCCTTCGCAAGGGTGCTGGTCTCGCTTGTCGGACTGGGAGCTTGTATCATGGTTGCTGTGGGGTTCAAGGCGAAGTGGAGCGCTAGTTTCTTAGTGACGCTATTGAGTATATTCAATGTGTTCATCAACAACTGGTAAATCAATCCTAAACCCGTGTGCGATCAGAGACTGATTAAGTTCAGGTGGAGCGTACACTCTGCGCACCCGCAGCGGGACTTCCTCAAGTACGATTTGTAGGTGCAGATCTATCTCACCAAGATGGTACTGATCTTCTCCCCTTACAAAGCTTCCAAACCTTGTGTATGTCGTTCTCGGAGCAGTGCCGCTAAGTAGCGCTGACAACCAGTAGCGATTGTTGGAGGTCTACTGCTGCTCGTGAACATCGGTCCAGGCGGTATATCCGTAGACGAGAAGAAGAAGGTGAGCTGAAGTGTTCCGAGGTTGTCGAGGTCAAGCTTGAGTAGTCGGTCGCTAATGCAGCTCGGCAGGTATACTAAGGCCAACGGAAACTACCGTTCGAAGCAGTGGACCCACCATTAAATCCGCAGCGCGATCAATATGAAACAGTATGCATTGTCAATGGTCATGATGAAGTGGTTTTGGTGTACACGGCACAATATCCGATATAGCAAAGCGAAGCGAAGATATAAGTTGTCACCATGGCCTATTCGATATCCATCGCATCTAAAGCCTCCCAGTCCATATCCATCCCTTCGTCTCGCTCATCGAGTCTTCGCTTCGGTTCGGGCATCATTAGTCCATATGCCTCCTCGACCTTCCTTGCGATCTCCAACTCCTCCGTCTCGAGTTCCGCCTCCTCCGCTTCAGCGGCTTCCCTTGCCCATCGTTCCTCTTCGTCTGCATCCCCTCTCTCTCGATACGTAGTTATGATCTCTCGTCGTCGTGGTATTGAGCTTACAGGCGACATAGAGATATCGTCGATAATGGTATGTGTCATTTCGGGCTGTCGATCGGAATGGATATCGTCCTGTTCTAAAGGTTCATCCTCCCAAAAATCCGGGAGATCGGGATCTGATCCGCCAGTCTCCACTTCATGCGAGACAAGTTGAGCATGTCGTGCTTTACTCCGTTGAAGGACCATCATTCGTCGAAATATCTTATCTTTATCAGCTTGAGTCAAAGAGACTCATTCGCTCACCTCCTCATCGTCTGCTCGAGCTCTTCGATCGGCTTCTTCCTCATTCACCTCCTCCCTCGCTCCACTCCCACTCCTCCGTCTAGCCAAATCAATCTCTCGGACTCTCTTCCCCTGTTCGCGTTCTTCCATTCGACGGGTGAATCGTCCTCTCCACATAGCACCTTCCATCGGTGTCGTACCTTCGCTAAACAGGTCGTTTGGGCCAGTACGACAAGTCGCTGCTCGCTTAGCTTCGACAGGGCGTGCATATCTTGTACGATGTGTCTTACTGGACGAAGGTGTGCTGAGGGTGTATGGCTGGAGTAGAGGGGTTCGAAGAGGGGTGTAAGTCGTTGTCGGGGAAGTTAGGGGGGATGAAGAGGATGGTTGATGCGGGTTGAGAGGGGATGAAGGACGACCAATCATCGATGATGATGAAAAGACCATTGTGGATCCTGACATGATGGGTATCGTATATGGATTGGAATACAGGTTATCGAGAGGAGAAAGAGAGGAGAAGAGATGGATTGAGATAGGAGAAGATCGATGCTCACCCCCAGTGACAACGAATCAACGCGTAGAGTCAGGTGATATATCAGTAACTTAATGTAAAAGTATAGGTCCCACGGGGCGAATCTCGACGCGTCCTACTTTCCGTAGGAAATTGATGTCATTCATTACCGGTCTACCTTCTCTCGCTCGGATTCCCGCCGGGCTTGCTTCTCCGTGACGGTGAAGGGTGGAAGATGCCGAGTCAGACTCCGAGCAAGAGTCAAACGATGCAGAAGTTGGACTTTGCGGAGAAGTTGATCCAGACTGGGAAGAGGGAAAATACCGATGCTTTACTGAAGCGGTTGAAGGTGGGTCCGAAGCTTTCGGTCTTCAGCTTTTCGGAGGGACAGCCATTGCATCCAATGCCGTGGATGGGGTGTCCAAGCCGCATGAAGCTGATCTTGACTGCTTCCAGGCCTTGCATCAGAAGCTCGCTGTTCTCGAGCAGGACTTGACGGATGTCAAATCGCTTGACCATATCCGGAAACCGCTCATTAGCCAGCTCATCCTGCATCACAAGGAGTGAGCACCTCTATCTCAGAACACAGACCAAGTCTTGCTAATCAAACGTCTCACCCGCAGCCGGGGAGTGAAGGCTTATGCTGCATGCTGTCTCGCCGATTTGCTTCGACTGTATGCCCCTGATGCCCCATACACAGGCGAAGAGCTTCGAGTAACATCTCTCCTCTTTCCTCCCTAGGTCGGAAGCTAACTCACACCTCTAGGACATCTTCCAATTCTTCTCCGCTCAACTGCTAACGAACCTCCGAGCCTCCTCATCCCAAATCAGACCTCTGCAAACGTCCCGCTCCAAATCGAACGAAGCGAGCCAGACCCAAACCTCTTCACAGCGGATCACCGATGTCGCGTATTATACCGAGTACTTCTACCTCATCGAGAGTCTTTCGACGATCAAGAGTGTGATTCTGGCTTGTGATGTACCAGGTGGGGATGAGCTGGTCACGGGGTTCTTCGAGGGGTTTGCGGAGATTGTTCGGTGAGATTGCGTGCGGGTTTGAGGAAGAATGGGCTGATGGTGTTCGGGATAGACCGGATATGAGCAAGAATCTCCTTCGTCACCTGGTGGATATCTTGGTGGCAGTGATTGAGGAGTCAGGCTCGATCCCCTCAGGAGTGATGGACTGCATTGTGTCCCAATTTACCGATTATGCGTCGGTGAGCGAAGTCGATTAGCGATTTGCATATTGTGCTAAATGATATCAGAGACCCGAGACCCCGTCCTTTCAACTCATCGTCGACGTCTGTAATCGCTGTCCAGACCGGTTGCAACGGCCAATCCTAACCGTGCGTCAAGATGCCCATTTCCATTGGCCAGCTGACACCGCTCAGCACTTCTCGGAGATCCAGCTGACACACGGCCGAAGTGCCCAACCCGATGACATCAAAACTATGTCCGACTCCCACCACCTTCTTCTCACAATGTACCGCCATAGTCCCGGCCTGCTGCTGAACGTCATCCCGATGCTCGAAGAGAATCTGAAAGCAGCGGATGAAGTTGGTTTGCGACAGCTGACCACTAAAACGCTCGGCACCATGTTTGGGGAACGGCCTACAGTCGGAGCCGGGGTTGCGGATATTGCAAAGGCTTATCCGTCGACTTGGAGAGCTTGGTTGGGAAGGAAGGTTGATAAGTCGATATTGGTTCGGTTGGCTTGGGTCGAGACGACTAGAGGGATCCTGGTCAATCATCCGGAACTACATAAGGCTTTGGAGGGTACGTAGTACCCGCTGACACATAAGCTTGCGCTGATCAGACTTTTAGCCGAGCTTGTCGATCGGATACAGGATTCGGATGAGAAAGTCCGAGCAGCGATCTGCAAAGTAATCGGATCGCTCGACTACGAGACGGCGCTTCATCACGTCAGTCAGCAAACATTGAGAGCTGTCGGGAGTCGCATGAGCGATAAGCGTGTCAGTCGCTCTTCGTCCCAGTATCAAGCCGTCTGATTTAGAGTAGGCTTCGGTTCGTGCCGAGGCTTCTGCCGCCTTGGCCAAGCTGTGGACGGCTGCGTACTCCGAGATGTGAGTCAGAAATCTACTATGCGATTTTGCAATTAAGGTTCCCGACAGCGAGGCGAACGACACGGAAGCCATCACGCACTTCGCTTGGATTCCAGAAGCGATGCTGCACTCCTTATGCAGGAAAGATGCTCCGCTTGAGCTTCGGTTAGTTTCGATCGTGCAATCGCGACTTTGGATATGACGTGGCTCTCCAGGTCCCAGATGAGCGTAACTGTCAAGAGCGCAATCCTGCCTCTACCCTCGAAGCCTGACGAGGAGCAAGCATGGGTTGATCGCCTCTTGCTAGTTGCAGCGAATATCGATGAGCCTGCCTGGAAGGCACTGGATGTTTTGACAGGTCTGCGTGGCTATGCGAAGTGAGATACAATCTCCCCGATGTCGTGCTAAGCTGACTACTTACATAGAGGATCTTCGCCGTACAGAGCGTTCATAGCATTTTGCGAGGATAACAATGTGAGCTGGCTTCCTCATATACCCACTCGTGTTTAAAGCCAAATCAGGGAGGAGTCATCGAAGGAGATGACAAAATGGTCAAGGCGCGGCTGGACTTCGTCATCAAAGCAATCGCACATCAGCTATTTGTGGATTCGGACAAAGCGCAAAAGGATATGGAGGCATTTGCAGCAGCGAATGATCAAAGGCTGTATAATCTTTTCAAGACTTGTGCGGATCCGCAAACCGATCTGAGGACACTGGTCAAGTCTCGTGTAGGCTTTACTCCGGTTGCTGATTTATTAGCATGCTGACCACATGCAGAATGAACTTCTTCGCCGACTGGAACAATCGCATACCGATATCTTGGAAACCTTCTCGACGATCATTGACATAGCTTCATGGATGATCGTCAATCACTCCAGTATACCACCCCTCATCAAGCGCTTGCAGCGGCCCGAGTCTGGAAATGTCACTGCCGCAGCTGCGCGCCTCCTTTCGCTCATCGCAAAGGAGTGTGCACCGATGTTCAAGACTCATGTGGCGGAGCTTGTCATTGTTATGGCGGACAAGAAGAGCGAGAAGCTCTCACAGATGGCGTTACAAGCTTTGGCTGCGGTATGTAAGGCGGATCCGAGCTGCGGTCCGGATGATGGGTCAGTGCAGCATTAGCTATATGGACTAGCGCTAATGTGAGGTCTAGGCGAGCAGCGGACCGGGCAATCAAGATGGTCATGCAGGGTACACCACGACAAGCCAAGTTCGCTGCGCGGTTTTTGGCTTTCGGCAAGCATAAAGAAGCCTGTTCCGAACTCGTTGACGTGAGTGATTGAAATCGAGCGACGAGTCCAGCTAAAAGAGGTATCAGAGCATTGTGGATGATCTGGTCGACCCGGATGGAGAGCGACTGCTGTCATACCTCCAGGCTTTGGCCGAACTCGCCCTATCCGCTCCTGCAGTCTTTGAACAAAGGAGTGACGGAATAATCCGGTTCATCATGCAGGAGGTCATGCTAAAGAAGTCAACGGCGGAGGAAGTAAGCCAATTCTGCCCTGCATCCCGTACCTGACCGAATGCAGGACGAACCAGCGGACGAGTGGGTCGAAGAGGAAGAACTCACTTTGCTGGATCGGGCGAAGATCATCGGGATGCGGGTGTGCACCCATCGCTCACTCGGCTTCGCAAGGGAGACGAACGCGGTGGAGATCGCTCGACCAACTTTCGATCTTCTGTCATCGATTATGGAGCATGACGGTATGGTCAATGAAAGCACTGGTGAAGGGTGAGCTTGCTCCCTTCACGGTATCTCTTTATCGCTCACCGCCCTGACAGAGGTCACGCGCGATGCCACCTACGCTTACGAGCCGCACTGTGCATGGTCAAGCTCGCCAATGTCAAGGTATTCGACAAGGCGATCCCGACCTCGGACTTCGAGATGATCGCTTTCTCCATGCAGGTGTGTCCGTAGCTTGATCAAGCTTACGACTGGAAGGATCCATGCTTTCAGGTTCGACACCACTTCCTTCGCAAGCTTGGCGAGGTACTGCCCGGACAGAGACTGCTGCCGAGGTGGAACATCATGCCAAGCCTGGGCGTGATGGACCCAGAAGCGGAAAATGTCGCCATGGTATGCCTGCCTACATCATTCTTAAACATACTAATCAAGGCTATAGGCAAGGGGTATCATGAATTCCATCGTCCGAGCTTGCTCAAACTTCCCGTCAGGTGTGTATTTTGGCGAAGTACAAAGCAGGACATTGATGTCTACTAGACGACCGGATCGATCGCATTGAGATACCTCTGGCGAGATTGCTTCTCGCGCTGACACATCATCCGGACTGCCAATGGACTACTGCGGGGCTCAAGGACATCGCCAAGTAAGCCGACCTGCTTATCGCGAGTGTCTTGCTGAAACAGACAGGTTTATCGAGCTCTACCTCGATTGCGTGGCGAATCGCGACAATATTGGCCTGCTGTTCAATATCGTTTCGAAGATCAAGACGGTCAAAGATGCTGATAAGAAGGTCGTGGATAATTCGGTAAATCAATACCGCGATCAACGTTGGAGTAGGCTAACAGTATCGCTAGAACCTCTACGGTCTCAGCGAGCTCGCCCAAATCATCATCCGAAATCGCGCCGAGCATCATCACTGGGTTGTCACAACGTACCCTGGCAAGACAAGATTACCGCGAGATATCTTCCATAATCTCGAGAGCAATCAGGCGGCTTTGGCAGAGATTCGGAAGACATACCTGTCGGAAGATGTGTTGGGATGGGCGAAGGCGAAGACCATGGGGAAGAGGCCGAATACGATTGCAGGACCTAGTGTAAGTCCGGCTCATAGGATAGCAGATCAAAAATTGATCCTTGCGCAGAGACAGCGAGCCGATCCTGCTAGCTCGCCTGTGAAGAAGAGGACGAAAAGCGCAAAAGCTGGGCCGAGAAAGAAGCGGCGTTTGGCGGACAGCGATGAAGACGATGCGGAGGAAGAGAGCGAGAATGATGGGTCCGAAGAAGAAGCGGAGGCTTCCGTAGCTGAAACGGAGGAAGAAGTGGATGAGGGCGAGCCTGTTGTCGGTCGGGGCGGGAGACGGGGAGCGAAGGTCGGTAACTCTCACGCGTCTCTTTAGGTATGCTGACGAGCGCCAGACGAAAGCGAAGAAGGCAGTCTCGGGTAAGAGCAAACAAATGAAGAAGTCGCCCAAGAAGATCGGAACAGACGTGGAAGGGGGAAGTGACTCGGAGTTGACGGATCTCGAAGATTCATGATATCATTTTCGGAGTTGGAGCTGGATACGCCGGTCCGGGAGATATCTTCGTGGTCATGCCCCTTATGCAGATGCCCATACGTGCTCCCTTAACATTACAATCGTTACATTCGTTAACAAGCTGCTAAAAGTATGAAACAAGTATACAGGCAGAAAGGCATTCCTAAGTATCGAACAAAGCTAGCATGGTTGATGTCGCCTAGACAGACCTGGCTGGATTGGCGAAGTGTGCAATATCTTCGAGATTGGATAGGATGAGGTCGTAATTGGACTTCGAGGCTAGGTAGTCCTGTGTGATGCGTAAGAACTCACGAGCACCTTGAGCTTAGTGAAGGAGTCTGATATGATCATTCGTGGTCCAGTTCTGGATCGTGGTATTCGAGAACGTGCAGGGCTTGCTCAGTCACCAGCCACGCGGGCGATGACCCGGGGGTTTTTTTTCGGGGGGCTGATGATCGAAGAGATTGAGGTATCGTCTGTAGGCGTCGAATGTCGAGCCCGGCTTCGGCTCCGGTGCGGAGACTATCGGCTGCTCAAGTCGGGTGATGAGCTTAAATCACCATGAATCTATTCCAAAAAGATGGCTCACAAAGATCTCATATTTGAGCGGATCTATCTTCGCCCACACCTTATCCAGCGGATCTACACATCTCTCCTTACTCGCCAATTTCCTGGCTTAAACGACGTCGGTCGGATATGCTTCGACATTCGACTTTACTGATGTCTAAACAGAGCTCGGACCTCGTTAAGCCGATCCAGAGAGAGTCAAAGACTGTCGAAAAGATTAGGTATCATAATCGATCTCCTTCCATGAGCAAAGGAGACTGAGGAGACCATCATGAGCGAATCGTCCAGGAAGCGCAAGATTGTTTTTAGATACTCACTCAAAGCGTGTCTTGACGGAGCCCAGTGGAGCATCCCTACCCATCTCTCCGCTAGAAGTGTGGGCCTGCGCAGCTCCTTTGGTACATCCTCCTGCGATATCTCGCTGGCCTTCCTCTTGAGGCATGAATTCTTGTCCGAGATAACGCTGACGGAGACGGCGACGTAAGGCGGCACAGGTCCACCTTTCGCGGGCGGATGAGTAACCTGACCATAATGAAAGACAACTCTTAGGGAATCATGTACACTCACGTCGGCACCGAGCACCATGATCTTGCTGCCGGAAACTACTTCCTCAGACTTCTTCCTCGTCGCTTCCTCGTCCTTCGCCACTTCCTTCACTCTGATCTCCACGTCCTTCCCACTTGACACCGCTGCACCTGTCTTTCCCCGCAGAGCCCAGAACGTGTCCGCGTCTAGAAGTAGTATACGGCGCATCTTAACTCCTCCAAGAATATTGACCAGCACCATCTCGAAGGATTTGTTGGGAGACGGATGGTTGCTGGGAGACGAGATGGAGACTTTGGTCGCTTTGGATGCAAATGTAGGAGATTCAACAGAAAACATGATGTTCGAGTAGATTTGATGGTATCGATGCGAGCCAGATGTGAGAGTGATCAGAGGATTAGGGATGTATGGGCAGGATAGTAGAGAACAGAACACGTCCGCAAGCATACGACTTAGGCTGCATAGCATTTCCATGGGAATATGGCTCGTAAAGGGGAACTAACGGTCAGCTGCCGCTCTGCCGAGACATTCAGCCATGAGAAACAAACGAGCTGTCAGGTGGGGGATCGTATTTAGCATGGGAATCGATAAAGTAGCAGCTAAAACACAGAACGGCCAGGGATCCAAGGTGTTCGTAGACGCCTGCAGCGGAGCAGAGTATGTTTTCGTAGGTATTTGCTAGTTGTCCGAGCAGACGAAAATGCGGGATCTCTGCTTCATACGGATAATCGCCGTTGCAAAGACATAGAAGAAGCCTTGGTGAGACGTGCGGATGTTATCGATAACTGAGACACTGCTTCGGATTCGAAGAAGCAAAATCGCCGGGGCCTTTTTCGGCCGGGTGGTTTGGTGGTGTGATTAGTAAGCATCGTGGGTATCGGTGAGGATGTTTGCATCTGCCGATCAGCAAAAAGATCCGCTGAACTTGACGAGAAGAATCCTCGATATTGCCCACCCGACAACAGAGTGCAAGACCGCTGTCGGCTACGAGAGTGGCAAAGGCCACTCTCAGTGTACCAGGGACAGGCATAGCGTTTGTCTCATTACCTAGACTGCTTGACTGGGGTTGTCTACAGGACGCTAGGGCCGTGGGCGGAGAAATTGTTTGAAGCGCCGCGTCTGAGGATCGAGGGAGATATATACATGATATTATTTCGAAGATGCCGAAGATTCTGATCGAGACTGGCTTGCCGGGCTGAACCGTTCCTTCTGTAGGGCTGAACGTTGCCGAGACCGACCGGATCGAATTCTGAACAGCTAGTCTGCGGCAAGGTGTACATCACCAGATTGGCGAATAAATCTATCGACTGACCATGCACAGTCCCGACAAAGAGGCAACGACGGCCAGCTAGGCTTGACTAAGTAGAAGCGTAAACCCGATGAGATCTGCTCTTGACTTCCCAAGATCAGATCTGCCATCGAGAGGGCGAAAACATGGGCGCTAACATCTCATGATGAGGATTGCATTTTTTGGTGAAGCGAAAGAGGAGCATGGAGAACCGAAGATAAGGGTTCTGAATGATATGTAGCGAGATTACACGACATATAAGGCAGTATGATGGGATAAACTGACAAACGCATAGCTCTCTGGCAGGGACGTTGACGTCGCTTCGTATACATCAACAGACTATTCTAGCCCAAAAGACCGTTGTGCGACGCGTGCAAGAAATACAAAGTTAGAGCTATGAAAAAAGGATTTTACGCGTAAGGCAGAACCAAGCTGTACTCTATCTCCTCAGTCCATGGCCAATTTGGAGAAAGTGTCGTTGTTGCTCTTCCCCGCTAGGAGCGTATTGAGCAGCATGATCGACTCTTCCCTCATGAAGTGAGGATTGTTCGATCCGTAGACGTTACGGACGAAGTCGGCAAAGCTGCTCAGCACGACCAGAAGACTCCTGCATCTCCGAGTAGCTCTGCACAAGTGGATTGTCTGATATCTTGCATGGCTGGAGAAGTTCTGTGCGAGGAAGAGACTGACCTTTCACCAGCTTGAGGAGTTTGTACAGGACCGCTTCTGGTTGTGAAATTTCCCGACTGCTGGCTCGCATGCAACTCAAGACGCCCTTCTTTTCTTCTGGAGTCAAATTGTTCTCCGTGGGGTTTCTTAATGAAGCCAAGTTGGCGAAGGAGTTGACAGAGGCTTTGTCGGAGCCACAGATGTCGTAGATCTCTGAGTGGATCATTGTAAGATAGAGCCTCATCAAAGCAGTTATACCGTTGTGAAGAAAGCACCGGAGAATCTCAAGAGAGTGAATATGGGAAAGAAGAGAGTCTTCTCGATTACACTGTATACGATCTTCAAGGCTTCATGTCACGGTGCTACGTCGACCAGCAGTATGGCCCGACGCTCAGCTCCTGAATCGGAAACGGTTGGCGTGGGTGTAGCCGACTTAAGTGTCGGTCAAGTAGCGTAGGCTAAACAGTGCAGGGGGTAGATCAAGTACGGCAAAGCGAGGTAACTACGTATGACTACGTATGACCAATGACTTTCAATGACTTTCAATGACTTTCAATAACTTTCAATCTCGGATCGCAGGTTCTCTCCGTCTCTCGACTCATCTCTCTTATACCTTCTTCTCCTGGCCTATCTTCGCCTTGTCTTGGTTCGAGATCAATGGTGTTTCGTCGTAGGCAAGGAGGAAGGGTGTTGAGTACAATGGATCGCGTCGGAGACAGAGAGGCGAAAGGTAACCTCGTTTCGGCGAACAACGAACATGGTCGAGCCTCGTTTCAGAATACAAGGCCGAAGTGAAGCATTGGTTGCTTACAGTCGGCGATATGTTGGCGTCTTGTTTCGAGATCAATGGTGTTTTGTCGTAGGCGAGGGGCAGCGTGCTGAGTATAATGGAGAGAGACGTGGCCTTGTTTCGGCGAACACAGAACATGGTCGAACCTCGGTTCAGAGTACAAGGTCGGGGTGAAGCACTGTTTGCTCATTGTCGGCGATATTCGGCGATGCTATCCGAGCTTCGATTCACGATCGTGACACTTCACCTCCTTTGATGTGAGCCCCATGGACTCTCCTTGTTGAGAGGACACAACATCGGGGACTACATACAATCGCAGGGGAACAAATCCCTGTTACTAGATCCCCCATTGGAGAGAAGGTATGCGGCCCAAGTCCCTCGTCAAGATGCTACCTTACTGTACTCATACGCCATCCTCACTCCCCGTAGACAGCGAGCGAGAATCGCCACACCGCCACACTCGGGCATCGAGAATCGCCTCCGTCCCAAAAAAACACGCGGTCCGCGTCATATCTCGGTACCTTTCCAACTCCCCGGAATAACTTCTCTCTGTGCTCATCCCTCGTTTCGTCTAGCTCAGCTGGGAGTGGTGAGGAGTGCAATGGTCGACCTATCCAATCTCACTGCGTCGACGCCACTGCCTTTCCTCGGTCCACACCTTCCTACCTTTCTCCTCTCCATCGCCGGTTCGTTCTTGCTGAGAGAACTCTCACATCGATACTCGTACATATGGCTCGGTTCGAAGTGGGATGGTTTTGATGCCAAGACGAAGCGAGGATGGGCTAGTCATACAGTCTGTATGTTCCCCTATACATGCTCCCCTCTTATCCCCTTCGCTTTCTTCTGGATTCCATGCTGAGATTTCTTCTCTCGTCTTCCATAGCTACCACACACGCCCTTGTCATAGTCCCCTTGGCTCTTCGCGGACTCAGTTCCAAAGCTCTATCCGAAGACCCCGTATTCGGTTACGATCCCTTCGTAGGCCATATTCTCGCCATTTCTTCCGGGTGAGTTCTGTCCTTTGTCCCACTTACTGCACTGACGGCTATATAATCAGGTATTTCGTTTGGGATACCGTCGACTCGTGCATGAACTCCACGATCGGCTTCGTCATCCACGGTACCCTTCATCTCTCGCTTTTCAGCATAACCAGCTAAATCGATTAGGCGGAGCATGCCTGGCAGTTTATCTCTGTTCCTTTGTCCGTTCAAATGCCCCAACCCTGCAGGTCCGCAAGCTGACGAGGTTCTCTGTTAGAGCCCATTCCTCGCAGGCTTCGGTCCTCCATTTCTGCTATGGGAACTATCGACCCCTTTCCTCAACACTCATTGGTTCATGGTACGCCCCAGCACCGCTCTGGACCAATGACAATACATCCCCGCTGACTTAGGAAAACAGGAAAAGCTCGGCTTATCCACGATCTACCCAACATTCTTCCTGATCAACAGCCTCATATTCATGCACGTCTTCTTTCTCGCCCGGATCATTTATGGCGGTTTCGAGGTCGGTTCGCTATCGTGAGGGAGCTGAACCAAGCTGATGCGGACACGCCTAGACCATTCTCTTCTTCCAGGTCATGGGGGAGCGTCGGAAGGAGATTCCTTTCTACATGCACCGTGAGTGGTTCCCCCTTTCCTTTCTCCCTGCTCCTGGCTGGTTCCCTCTTACTCTTGGAGCTCCTCTTATACGACCTTCTTCTGGGCCGAGGCTCCTCGACCCGTTCCCGGCCTCCCTCTTCAGGGTACTGGCCTCTTGCCCCTTTCCCCATCAACATCTTTCCCCGTGCCCCCGACTTGCAACATACGTGGGCATTCCAAACCCTTTCTTTCATCCATTTACCTCTTTATGTAACGCTTACATGATCGGTGGGCTTATGCGAATACCACAGTCATCTATTGCTCTGGAGCAGTCGCCCTCAATTACCTCAACTGGCTCTGGTTCTCGAAGCTATTTAAGAAGATGCTGGCTCGGCTTAACGGCGAAGACAAGGCGCCTGTCGTAGCCGAGCGGTCCAACGGGGAGAAACAGCCTCTTCTCGAAAAGGCGGACATGAACGGGGATGCCGAAACGGATCTTGACGGAAAGGCGGTGCTTGGGAATGGGGATGAGGTCGAGAGGATGATGCCATTACTGGTCAGTCCGCCCGCGTTCGTTATGAACGGAGTGGAATCGGAGATCGATCTGTGATTTTAGATGGTAGAACGAACAATGTGCTAGAAATGACGATTAACGAATGATCCCCATACTTTACCATACTCTCCCATTTGTCCATTCAGTCTCCCCGCCTAGATCTGAAGTATTGGTGCGCCCGCCTCACCTAGACTGCTTTGATTTCCGCTTCCCCGCTACACCTAGCCTCACCTACCCTGGGCATTGAACCCCCACTCTCCCGACATTGTCTCGCCCCCGCGCTCACTATCACTTACACCTCCATACCCAGCCAGATTCATCTGCCGAGGCTGACGCATCAAAGAAGGCATACAAGTGAAGGCATACAAGCGACATCTAAGTACGATCATATACAATGCATAGTCGAACCACATAAGTTGATACCTAGCACGAAGGACTGTAGAGTTTCGTCGTTCAGGATACTGATAAGTAGTAATGAGGAGGAGAGATGTAGAAATAGAGAGAGTGATGTATGATCTGGAAATAGAGCTGGAGAATTGACTCGTCACGCAAACACCGCCTTCGGCAATCCAGCTCCCGTCATCTTCGCCAACTTAGCGACGTCACTGATCACCTTCGAGTGCTTCTTTGTCTGCTCGATCATTTCCGCCATGATCGTCTTGACCGAATCGCTCGTACCAACGATTTTACCTTGAAGCTGGATTAATGGCTTAACGGTATGACGACTAATAGAAACACCATCACCGTTAGTGATCTTCACATCGTACAGAGGAAACGCACGACTCTTGATACCTCATCCACACCTGTGCCGAAGCAATCGTGGCGAGCCGAGCCCTGGCAGCGAGTGTTTGCTTGTTCGGAAGGTCGATTCGGCGTTTGATTCTATCTTTGATGACCTTGAGCTCAATCAGTCGGTAGTCACTTCACCAGATCGCTACGCCTACTTCGTTGATCGAATCAAGTTTCTGCTCAGATCAGCTACAGTGCCCTCCCAGCTTGTGTTCGCGTACCTCCATAATTTCCTCACCAGGCATTCTCCCCTGATCCGGTCTCTGCCCATTCCTTACACTCTTACGCTCGTTAGACTTCCTCCTTTTCCGAGCGTTGTCGACGGCAACAACAGGTGAGGCGGATCGCTTTCTGTTCGGAGGCGCTTTGAGATCCTTCTTGGCCTTTGACACGTCTTTGGACTCGGCATTCTTCTTACTGTTCCCGTTGGTGGTCTTCGGCATGGGCTTTAGAGGCTTGACCGTTCGCTTGGCTTGCTTGATTTCGGTTTCCGATTCGGAGGAAGCAAGGTCCACCTCTAGTGATCGTTTGCGTTTTGCTCTCAACTTCGATTCGCCGGCCGCGTCTGGCCTGTGACCGAAGTGCGACTCTACGTTCGCGGCCGGCTTCTCCCAAGCAGGCGGTGGCGGCGCCTTCAGCTTGTTGACGGGAGGGACGATGGGATCTACTGCCTTCGCGAGCTGATAAGGTTGGTCAGGTACTTCTTTCGATTTCGAATGTTTGGCGGTCGTTGCGATCTCTTCTTGCTCGTCTTGCGGACCGGATACATCAACGTCAGCTCCATCTTGAATGACGGTGCTGATGTCATGTTCACTCTCGGCATGCTTCGGCTGCGTATCTCCCGCATTGTCACGCTCCGATTATCAGTTTTGATGAAGCAGCCGACAACGAGACTTACAGGAGACGCCTCATTCCCGACAGCATCGGAGGCCCCGGCTAGCTGTATGTCAAAATGAGCATGACGATCCGGGACTGAAGGTGACAGCACTCGGTAGAGATTCGCGGTTTCATCGACGTGCCGCTTTTCTTCGGGTGAAATTTCGGTAGTAGTCACGCTCTTATCTCCAGCCATGTCACCTGTATCAAGGACAAGGGCCTCCTGTGCGTTTTCGAGGTCGTGAGCCGGTTCATTGATAAGAGGAACCTATTTCGCAACATGAGTGACCAGCACAGGTTCCTAAGAGTCTTAACTCACATCATGGGGAACAGACGCGGCTGGCGATTCTTTTTCCTTAGTATCGGTGATGAGATCACTTGGCGTCAGTGGCTTGAGTCTCGTTTTGCCCTGCTCGGTGGCCGACTGCTTGCTAGCGAATTTTCTTGGCAATCTTGCGGCCTTTTTCGACTCGGAGGATCGAATCTTACTCGCATTGTCCCAAGGCAGGGCTTCAGCCGCTAGCTCTGGCTCTACTTCCTCCGCAACCTCCGGAGTCGAGGGTTTCTTCGCACTAAGGATCGACTTCGACTTCGCCGACCGCTTCTTCTCGGGACTCGCCTTCTTCATCGCGCTGAACTTCTCTGTCTTTTTTGCGGAAGCTTTCAAGTGTTCAGGTTGGTAATCTTCGTCATCATCGCTCTTTGCCTTTCCTTTCCTATTATTATTGGGGTCCGCACCATCCGCAATACCGGCCTGCACACCTGTCAGCTCGGAGCTTATCAATTGGACCCAACTCACATTCTCAGAACTCTCTCCGACTTCTTCCGGGATCGGAGTGGGTTTCGTCGCGGTATGGTCTTTTGCCAACCCTTTCTTACCTCCTCTTGCGGGTTTCGAATTCGGTTGAACAGGTTTCATGGCGCTACCTTTCTTGACCGAACTGCCGAGTGTGATCGAGTCTTTCCCCTTCTTGGGCATAGGGGCGGTAAAGGCGGGCTTCTTGCTCGAGAGGGGTTTTCTCGGCGATTCTTGGTCCGCCGCAAGTCGAATCGGAGAGCTTTGTTGAAAACGCGACTGTTCTTGATTGTCTTCGTCGGGTTCGGCCTGCGCCTCATCGCTTCTGCTATCGAGTGGGTGTCGACCTCGACTGGGCGTTGAGCCATCTGTAGCCGCTAAGGTCAGCAAAATGATCCATATTCGTTGGTCGGACTCACACGTTTTTGTGATTCGACTGGCGAGAGGCTTCACAGGTTTGCTGAGCATTTGTTGCGAAGGGACCGGTAAGTGGATGGATTCGTCAACAGATTTACAGTTCTCAGCTGCATGATCGTCCGCTTGCCCAGCTGACGATACTTCCGGAACCTCGTCTTCGATTACCCGCCCAACGGACTCGTCCTCGCCGTTTGGCTCGACCTGTTCGACGGCTTCCGCCGAAAAGTCAGGATCGACGGATTCGACAGGTTCAACCTCTTTCTCAGGAAGCGAAGGCTCCTCTCGGTCTGCAACGACGCCTGTTATTCCTTCGTCCAGGACTGGATCCTTCCCTTTTCCTGCTCGCTTACAGGCCAACGATTTACCGTTCGCCCGAGTATTCCTCTTTTCGGTCGGGGCGGACTCCGATTCGATTCGTTCAGCGTCGGCACGTATTGCAGCGGGCCCAGCGGTCATACTCCTTGTCACCCTCGCTCTTGAGCTGGAAGTTGTGCCGGCATTGGATTCGTCTGAGACCTGGCGCTTGGCCTTTTTCTTCGGACCACTTGAGCGAGAGGCTCGACCGCGCTCGCTGCCGTCTGACGCGTCGCTTTTCTGAGGGGAGTCGGTGACGGGAGCCTTGGGACCACCTTCTGTCGACCGAGCCTTCGTACAAAAAGAATTGCCAACGTCCGCCTGATTTGAGATATGAGAGGTGGCCTTCTTGCGATTCTGTTTCGCCGAAGACGCTGTATTCTCGGCTTCCTCGCCTGTATCGGTCTGTCCCATCTCCTCTGCAGGTCCGGAAGAGTATAGAGCCATATCTTCCGCGTCGGAATGGTTGGTATTCTGTTTACCCTTGCGCACAGCTGATCTAGTCGGCTTCTTCGAGGTCGGAGTAGATACAGCGGATACCTGCTTGCCACCCTTCATCCACTTTGCCGTGGGTACCGGTGGAGCGGTCTCACTATGCTGAGGTTCTTCTTCGTCCGCACCAGGCGTATTCCCGAACGCGGCCAAAGCTGCTCTCTGCTTTTGTGGTTCGGGCGCTCTCTCGACGTCCTTCGTCACTGACCAACGCTTCGGTCGAGGTGAAGCTTTCGGAACAGCTTCTTCCGGTACCTTCGTCCTAGACTTCGGTTTCGGTCTTGAGCCCCTTTCCGACTGGTCCACCTCGACCGACTCTTGTTGGGTCTCGCTCACCCGTGATGTATTGCTCTCTTCCGTTTCCTCCTGCGCAAGGGTCTTGGTCCCCTGTCCAGCAGATTTCTTCGTCAGAGCGGCTCTGGCGGTGTCCTCCACTTTGGCATATTTGCCGAGCGGCTTTGCGGTGGATCGATCTTTCTTTTCAACCGCGGCGGTATGTTCTAGTGAGCAGTCGTAAGCGGTGCATGATACAGCTCTCGGAACGTACCGGTAGTCTCAGGAGCCTTCACTTCGTTCACTTTCCCAGCCGACGTTTTTATTGTGCTGTGACTTCGTCGCGGAGCCTCCGGCTGCTGCCGCTGCTCTCTTCGTTTCTTGATCTCCTTCTCTTTTTCGAGTCTGGCCATCCCTTCTTTGCTGAACGATTTCTGAGACATATAAGTGCTGATAGTGAGCTTATGCTCAATGCGTACCTGCGAGAATCTTCTTGCAGCTTCGAGGAGAAACTCGGTGGCTTGATCGATCTTTACAACGAGCTTGATAGCTGATGGTTGCTTTCCCGGAGCCTTCTCCTCTTTGTACGAAAATTCTGATAACGATGATCAGCGATATGATCTTCCGGACCGTGCGGTCAAAGAACCTCCAGGCGTGCTGAGGGGCTGAAAGTCCCGGATGGTGGCATAGGCGAAAATTTCATCAACCTCTTGGCCCTGCGCGTCAAAGTTCTACAATAACCCATCAGTACCGTCTTTGCTGATTGAAAGGGACATGCCTTGACTGTGAAGGCCCATGAGTCGAAGTATCCGATGATCGCACCATATTGAAGGCGTAGCTGTGCTTTTGGATTGTCCAGCAGTCCTTTGCCATCCCTCAAGCAATTTTGCACCTTGAACGCTCGCGGTCTATCGATATCACCCGCTCGTGCTGCATTAATCACGTTGTAGTATGCCTGGTAAGCCACATCAGTGTACAAGTAGATGCGTATATTCGTCACTTGCCGTTGGATCAAAATATCGTTTCCTACCCTGGTTTCCGTAGATGGTAGCAAAATTTGAGACCTCTCCAGAACTCCAAAAAGGCTCGGAAAATGCTTGGTTAATGGCGGCCACCCGTTCTACTGCGAGGACTGGCAGCTGCGCGCTGATCAAGCGAGCAATATTGAGTGACATATCGCAGCCTGAGCGGAAAGTCAGCCCAGCTCTCCCGTCATGGATGTTCCTACTCTCCCATCGATTTGCTCAACAGCTGGGATAGTTTCTTGCTATACAATACAGGCGTCAGCGCCCGTCCTACGGCTAGTATTCCGGATACATACAGATCTAGCGTAACCGTCTCGAGTAGAATCCCCTTACCTCGATCATTCTTCGCATCGACATATACTATATAAAGCAGCTCGGACAGCTGATCAGTAACAAGCAGGGGAGCGAGGCGAGAAATTGTCAGCGTCAGCTCAACAAGCTGAAGGGGAAGTTCTGACGGTCCCGCAAAGACCGCCGCCCCCAACCTTGCCGCCCTTGCAGCAGTCCAGGAGATCGACGAGTAGTTTGAGCCAGCCTTCATCATGCAGCTCCTTCGGACTCGCTGCAGACCAGGAGGAATTTTGGCGATGAGAGATGTGAGGGTGTAGGAAAATGGACGGTAGACAGGATGGTCATCTGCGCAGGCTTCTCGCAGGAGCTGACTGACTTACAATGTACAGTATCCGTGTCCAAATCCTAGCGTATTTTCAATATAGACAAGCACACGACAAGACACCCACCTTGATACTACAGAGTCTGTCAGCACCAATGGTACCCGCTCGTTACGGTCAGACAGACATACCTTTCCAGCAACATCCCGATCACGACACTCACCCTAGCAAGCACAGAGTCCGGCTTCTTCTGAGAGAGTATCTCCTCCTTCGCACTATCCGGTACCAAAAAGTCTGCGTCGACCGAGTCTTGATTGGAGGGGTCATCCATCTCGGCGAGTTTAGGCTCGACAAACTTCCGATGTAGATGGGAGAGTAGGAGGAAATGGTGCCTGAATAGGTCGGGAAGTTCGAGGCTGTCTCGTATAGGATAGAACTGCGCTTCATGGTCAACTAAAAAGGTAATTATCGGGACACAATGGATGAAGTTGAGTGAGAGAGGTGGGTAAAGGTTGAGAAGTGGATGGAGGACTCGGCAGGGGAGAGGTTACGAGATGTCAGGGGGGATGGGAGGCCGAGAAGGGGGGCCCGGTGGAAAGGTATGTGGGGCCCGGTCGAGAGGTAAGGTTTCTGAAGAGGACGAGCACACTTACATCCTCATCGAACCACATCCTCCACGCCTTGACCTTTGATGGCATAAAGTCTGGGTCATTCTGAACCAACATGTCAGCCTATTGAATCATCCGACATCATGCCCCTCCCCTCGTTAATCTTCTCCCCCTCCCGCTCCCCTCTCCAGCGCTGACGCCACCCCAATCTCCCCCATAAACTCACCAGCAGATCCGTCAGGTAATCCCAACCTTGCAGGTATGAGTCCCGCTTCTCATCCCAGCCAGGGAGCTTGTGACCATCAAGGTAGTTCCTGATCTTGGTCGCTGCTCTTTCGATCTCCCCCATTGTTGGCGGACGAGCCCTTGCCATGACGTCTAACGGTACTACAGTAATGACCCTTCTACCAAGGACAGAAGGAAACAAAAGATCTCGTAAGGAGAAAGAGTACTGGAATGAAGAAAATCATCTGAGATAAAGATGGGAGTGAGATCGAAAGTCAATCGCGAGAAGCTTACGTAATGAAGCGGCTGAAAGCGGGTTGACCGGTTATCGCCCTGCCTTACCCCATTCGTCCAACACACGGTAAGGTTGAGTGAGATACCGTATCTCATCTCCCAATTTACCTTCTATTCTCTCTCAATCTCTTCAGGGGACACCTTCATCCTATTCCGCTTATTGTCATCCAGTGAGAGAGTTCGAGGCCAACATGCGTCTCCTCGCTTCACTGCTCCTTGTACCGCTAGCCCTAGCAAGTCCTCTGGCAACTCCCGCCACCACCGGCCAGGACGCTCATACCACCCTCGCTCCTGTGTCGAGCACAGGCGATCACATCGAGGACTCGTACATCGTTGTCTTCAAGAAGGATGTCAACCTTGAGCAGATCGCTCTCCATATGAGCGATGTTGAGCAGTGGGATGGAGCTGATGTGAGTGCCCTTTTATCTCCCCTTTCGATTTAGATAAGGCCTTCATGATCCACTGTCTCCGCCTTCTTGACTCCCATTTGCTTGATTGTTTGCTCTCCGTCTTGGTTCATCTTCGGGTCTCTCTCCGCCCCCTTCCCCACCCTCATCCTTGTCCCAAGTTGCTCGCGTGACTGCTTTTGCTGATCGCACGATCAGCCCCTCTACTCCTTCACTTCCGACGGACAAGTCGACGCTGGAGGAATCAACCACGTCTATGCTCCTACAACCTCCAACTTCGGCTACTACGGCTATGGTGCGTCTTCCCATCCCACCTCACTTGCCATGACTGACCGTCACAATCCTTTTCAGCCGGAAAGTTCTCCCCTTCTACGCTCGAGACCATCCGCGCCGCCCCCGAAGTAGACTACGTCGAGTACGACCAGATCGTCCATACCCAAGATGTCCCCATCGGCGTCGACGACCCTCTCTCGCTCGCTCCATCGACGAACCAACCCGGTATTACCACCGAGATTGGTGCTCCATGGGGTCTAGCCCGTATCTCTCAACGACCTTCACTCAGCCTAGGCACCTTCAACCGATACTTCTACAACGCCGATGGCGGAGAGGGTGTTACTGTCTACGTGATCGATACCGGGATCAACATCGATCACATCGAGTTCGAAGGGAGGGCCTCGTGGGGGAAGACTATCCCCAAGAACGACGTTGACAAGGATGGGAATGGACATGGGACGCATTGTGCGGGGACGGTCGTTAGCAGGAAGTATGGTGTTGCCAAGGCGGCGAACATCGTGGCGGTCAAGGTGTTGGGGAGCAATGGAAGTGGGAGTATGAGCGATGTGGTTGCTGGTGTCGTGTGAGTCTCCTCCCTCTACCTATGAGACCAAGCGTGACAATTTTGTTAGATGGGCTGCCGAACAAGCCGCTGCAGCCGCTGCTGCCGCCGTCCAGGAGCTCGCCGCAACTGGCAAGACGAAGCACAAGGGCTCCGTCGCCAACATGTCTCTCGGTGGTGGGAAGGCCAAGTCGCTCAACGATGCTGTTAACGCCGCCGTCGCCGCTGGTCTCCACTTCGCCGTCGCCGCTGGCAAGTGAGTCGCGTTCGTATCTCCCGACACTCCCGCTGACTCTTCTCAGCGACAACAAAGATGCATGCAACTATTCTCCCGCCGGTGCCGAAAACGCTGTGACTGTCGGCGCCTCAACCTTAGGCGACGAACGAGCCTACTTCTCCAACCACGGGAAATGCGTCGACGTTTTCGCTCCTGGTCTCAACATCTACTCCACCTGGACCGGAGGCAACGACACAACCAACACCATCTCTGGAACTTCAATGGCTAGCCCTCACATCTGTGGTCTTCTCGCTTACCTCCTCTCCATCCACGGGACGGAGACCTTTAACGTCCTTGAGAACTCTGCTACCACCGTCGAAGCGGCTGGTATATACGCCACGGCTTACTCCCTCCTTCCTCGGTTCGTTCAAGCTGTCCTCCCCGTTCCGGATGCGATGGGATCCCCACTCGACCTATCACCATCCGACGACGACCTCACTCGCCCAGTCCCACCGAGGAACAACGGTACACTCACCCCTGCAAGGCTCAAGAAGGCGCTGATCGCTCTCGCGAGTCCGGGTGTGCTCACCGATCTCCCGACAGGTACACCCAACCTTCTCGCTTTCAACAATGCTACTATTCCCAACCGGAAGAAGTAGAGAGAAGACGGGAGATAAGGGGAGGATCACGAAGTGTGGCTCAGGGCTCATGAAGAAGCGGATCGAGGCAGGCTTTCTAATGATCTTCATCTGTGAGCGGAAGAAGGAAAGGTCACATCATCGGCACTATCAACTTTGTCTCCTTTGTATTCCCACTAGATTGTGTCGCATGTCATGTATATCCTTTCTCATGAACACCTTGCTCCGAGATTGGGTAGGGAAAGACGTGGTGAGCTGAGAAGTCGTCAGTGGGACAGGCCATGATCATACAATTCCTCATAAATGTTCGTCTGTCGTCATTGAATTAGGTAGTACACGAGCCTTGCTATCGGGCGGGCTCAGGGGACATGCATATCTACATTCAATCATCCTGACAGTAGCTTCCCGGTACCTATGGAGAGGAGGTACCCCTTTGAGGACCTCGTTCCTTCTTCCTTCCTCTCCGTGGTCGCAAGTGCAGGCGAGCCGAGACGAGGTAAGACCTGCCAAGGACGAGTGCAATGCTGGCACAGATCTCCTCGCCTCCTGTCCTCTTTTCACTAGCCAGCACGGGCAGATGCAAGCTAGATTTGATAACGCAAAACGAATGCATCGATGTTATACAGCGCATCGGAGTCGAGAGGAGCTGGGGGTGTTCGAACGATAAGGAGCGATTCAATTATAATACGGAGGGGCGGCTACTTCCCTCAAGATAGACAAGCACTTCAATGACCAAAGGAAAAGCCAACGCGAGAGATCAGAAGAGAAGGAAGGGAATGAGTTGGAAAGCCGGGTATATTCGTTCGCGGTATCACATATACTGCTCAGACGTTCGATCAGCACGTGAAGTAGCAACGAAAGAGACCATGTACCCATCCCACGGAATTGACTGCAAGGTGTTAGCGATGATTCAGTTTGGGGTCCGACAACTCACATTCCGGGTTGTCTTCAATTCGTTTCTCTAAGCGATGTATTCATCAGCATCCGTCATGTGTCTTTACAGTTTGGTGACTCACTGAGCTTGAGAGGATCATACTCCATCATCTCGCGACCTCCAGTGCCCGAGGACACAGATGGAGCAACCTGAGATTCGTCCTCGGTGTACACAAGCGGGCGACATTTCTCGGCGATGATCTATCACGACAAGTCAGCATCGACAGTGGTGACGTCCGGGTGGGATCGTCTTACGTCCGCGTACTGAGTAAAAGGCTAGATCAGCAGGTAGCTAGATGAATCGTTGGAGATGTAACTTACATAAGCGACCGGAATCATGGACACACTGCGAGTAGCGCGGAGGTAGGAGTAGCTGAGCTGATTACAAAGGTTTTGCATCTTGTCGGCAGTGAACTGCAAATGGAACAGTTAGTGACCAATCACGCAAAGGGAATGCACTACTCACCCCGTTCTCGTCGGCGACGACGATGCTGAAGAGGAGATCTAATGTAAGCGACGGATTTGCGTAGGTTGGCAAGCGTCTTCACTTACTAGTGAGTTGGGCGGGCGGTGCCTTGAAGCCCCGCATGCGCCTGAAGGTAAAAATCGAAAGCGTACCTGATACGAAATCAGCTTACGCCCCAAATTTCCGAAAAGCTTTGTACTGACGGATGACAAACGCCAGAGTCGACAACGAGACCTTCGATGCATCAGTTTAGGTTAGTCGAAAGCTTTAGTTCTCACCAGGCAGCAAGTTTCCCGTCCTATCCGCATCGCCCGGGTTAGCAGCGAAAAAGCGCATGTGGTGCTATATTTCCCCGTTAGATACCGCAGGATGAGGAGCGGAAGACACTTGCTCTTTTGGCGCAGATAACGAAAGTAACCTTGGGCTTGTAGCCGCCGCCGAACTTCGCAGCCGCACTCTTGATGGCCTTTAGCTCATTGCTATGAGAAGGTTTAGCAGTATTGATCAATGTTAAAGGACATGCTCACTCAACAACGAGCGCATACTGTCCTTCGGAGACTCCGTCACGGAAGACGAGCAGCTTCTCGGGTTTTGCCTTCTGATTTTGCTCAAACTGCTTGATGTGAGTGTACACCATGTCTTCGAAATCTTTAATGATCTCCCTGGGACGGCCATCAAATCAAAGGTGATGTCCAATAGATCTCAACTCACGTGCGACCCTCCTGAAGGCGAATGGCTGGACAGAAGCGGACATTCTCGCCTGAAACAGCGCTGACGGAAACGGCTATGGAGGGCGGCACCGGTCCACCTTTCGGGGGCGGATGAGTGACCTGACCGTAATCAGAAACAACTCTGCAAAATCATATACACTCACGTCGGCGCCGAGCATCATGGTCTTCACGTCCAAGGCTTGAGTCTGTACTTGATGGGTGACTCCACCGAGCTTGCAGTGGATCTTCATAGACACGTTGCCGCAATACTGGTCGAGGCCTTTGTCGGACTTGATCTTCTGAGCTTGAAGCGCTTGGGTGACTACGGGCTTTAGGCAATCAGTCAAGCTGTCGTCCACGATTCAGGCGAGGAAAACTCACCTTCATGAGACCTTCAGCAGCGATGCGCTTGATCTCAGTGTACATGAACGTGTCTTTTCGCTGAAGGAGTTGCATCAGATTATAGTCTTCCGTTAATAGTGCAGTCTCACGGGCATGATGACGATGATGAGCTGCGGATTCGCCTTCGATTGCTGATATGCTTGCCGCGCCGCTTGCTGAAGTCCCGGCTTGATGCCAGTATATGGCCCCGCTACATCGGGAGGCATGTGCAGCAGCTCCGGACGTGAGTTCTCAACGACACAGCCTGGCGACATTTGATTAGCTGCATTGATTGGGAGACCAGGAAACAACGGGCCTGACTGATTGAGGACATTGACCAAGCTGTAGCAAAGTCAGTACTACGGATACATGAGTGAACGTTCACGTACTAGCCGATGAATTTCTCTGCATTCAGCAGTCAGCGAGGAAGCGCGGACAATGAAGGCAGACTTACGCATGTCAGGAACTCCACACATACTGTCGAAGCTCAAGACGGCCCAGGACTTAAGTGGGGCACCTGGCTTAGTGAAGCGGACGCCCTTCAGGTTCCATCCCCTACAGACATGTTCAGCAAGCGTAATAATACAGGTGAACTCACCCGGAACCGGCTCGCATCTTCTTATTCGCGCCGTATACAATCTCTGGCGGCGAGAGCACCCTGGCCTGGACTTGCGACATGTTGGATTGAACTTCGACGCCCCAAGCCTTCAGCTTTGGGAGATTAGCGTAGTTGAGCTTCTGACGCCATTGCGTAACTATTGGATCAAAACATGTCAGGCTATATGCTTTAACGTGTGAAGAGGCACTAACTCATCCCCATCCTCTCATCGGGTCTCTTAGCGGCTACCTTGATCATGTCCGCGGTCTGCTCTGCGGAGAGGGATCGCATCGGGATGGAGTTGAACGGCAGGATCTTGACGAACTCCATACTAAAAGTAATCAGAAGGGATGATAGCAGATCCATTACGAGCTGAACGCACGGTATGTAATTCTTCTGCCCATAGGAGACACAAGGCAATCGAGGTTTGGTCACCGTCACGTTGTATTGCTCTGGATGCAAAGTCAGTTGATCAGTTCGTAGATATCGTCTGCTCACCTCTGAAGTATTCCGTCACGGAGATCATCCTGTCCTTCCCGCCATCACGACCGCTTAAAAGGAACTTGAGCTTCTCAGCGGGTTGGCTGGTGATGCCGCGCATGGTGAAGACGCGCTCCGTGGGCCTATACAAGCTGTCAGCAGGCACTTTGGGAAGACGAAGCAACCACCGACCTATGAGAGGGGGTGAACTTGGCGTAGCGGAGGATCTCATTGAGCTTCCTGAGCTGTTGTGGGTTGATGGTATCAAGGCCAGCTCCTCCGCCTTGGTGTCCAGGAGGACCGCCACGACCGCCGCCACGAGGCCCACCACGATCAAAGCCTCGACCACCACGACCGCCACGACCACCGCCTCCACCGCCTCCACCGCCTCCTCCACGAAGTCCAAGAAGCGCAGCGGCGACGTCCTGGCATACATTAGTAAAGGATACGTGTCGAATCAAAGTCAAACAACTAACGTGAAGAAGGCCAGGGTTGACAAAAGCCGAGTAGGCCGTGTCGAGCTATTGGCATACAGGATCAGCATCGCTAGCAGAATGAGAGAGGTCATTTCACCTGCATCGCGGGAAGCTTGGAATTCGTAAAGCGGAACGACCTGCCGTGGGTCAGAAGGCCATCATTGGCAGAAACAATACAACCCACTGCATAAAGCCGAGAAGGATAACTCCGCCGTTGCTGATGGGAACGGCGCCGTCTAAGATGATAGCCTCAGTCTCGTCTCCCATGATACCGGGCGTCACATGGCTTACCAAGACCAAAGAAGCGCCTGCCTTGAGCACCGACGGGCCTGTACTTCATAGTCGGATCTTGACGGAACAGAACGTTCATCGCTTGGGTGGAGGTGAGCTGACGAGGTCAGCTTTGACGTTTACATCCGATAAGGAGACTTACCATCTCCTCCTTCGCCGTCTCAGTCTGGCGATCGCCGTTACAAAATTGGATGATCGTATTGAGATCGAGCTTGTTCGCGTACTGGAAAACGACCTTGAATCGGCGCTTGTCATCGGTAGCCTCGCGGTTTTCTTCGCGAAGGGCGACGATAATCTCTTTCTGTAACGTGGTCAGCTTGGGTGTAACATCAGTCTCAGTTCATGCACCTTTTCGCCCTGGGGGCAGATGAGATGCGGGGTGTAGACGTTCTTGCTATCGGTAGCGTCAGTAAGACAGTGCTTGAAGCTATCAGTAAGACTAACACCATGTCGTATGCTCCGGTTTCGAGAGCTTTCTTGAGATCGCCAGTAGCTTCTTCGCAGGCTTGCAGCCAGATCGACCACAGCAGGGTCCTTGGTTTCTTCTGATTGGCAACCTTGACGACAGGGTTGATCTCGACGTCGAAGTGGCTATGGAGAAAGTTCAGGGTCAGCCATTAGGTATTCTGCAGTAACGAAACCGCTGGAACGGGTTGCAGATGATGGCATATAATACTCGACTACGCTATGAAGGGTTCTACGCGATATTCGACTTCAAGGAGGTTGAAGGGTTTGAAAAAGGCGGAGATACTCACTAAACAGACGGAGCCTCTCCTCTCGGCTTGTTGAACCTGGTGGAGTACATGTTGGCAAAGACATTGATCGGTTTGCCCTGGGAACCGAAGCCTACACGGGAGCGGTAGTCAACATAATGAGCTATGAAGGGCCGGAAGCATACCCGGACGGGGGTGGTATTCTGAGGTAGGTCAGTAGAGCTCATCAGACTGTATTCAGGAACTCACCGGTTAGGGTTTCGCGGGTCCCGCCCTCGACCAGCTGCCCCACGGCTCCTTCGAGCCCTGTCCCCGTCTGTGCGCCAGTGGCAGCTCAAACGAGAAGAAGAGAAGTAGAAAGGCAGTGGAAGTGAATGGAGCATAACAAGCGGTCTGTGCGCAGGTGGTTGCTGGGGTGGTGATGAGGACGGGGAGGAAGGTGCTCACTCACCGTATCTGAACCTTTCGGTGGCGCCATCGCTGCTTTTGGCGTTGATCCTGAGCTAGAACCACTCGTCAGCGGGAGGAAAGTGGATGGAAGGTGGCGACGAGGTGGTGAAGGGGCTGAATGATGACAACGACAGAGAAAAGGTCAATCAACTCACCTTGGCTCAGGCACTGAGAAGTTAGGGGTGGTCGCAATCGCGCACTGGGAAGATCAAATAAAATATATAAAAAACAAGATTCTCTTCAAATCAACCGATTAATGTGTTGGGAGGATGATGAGCAGTGGAGAGAAGATGAAAGATGTTTTGTATATGATGGAAGTCCAGGTAGAAACATGATTGAGCGGATCATTTTCAGGGCAGACGCGTTCAACCGGTTGTGACGTGGCGCGGCTCCAGATAATAGGCTTAAAGGAGGGCTACACCCTGAAATGGAACCTGTCGGATTTGGCGAACTGATTTCATAGGTGGCTATTGAGTACGCTTGCACCAATCCGAGCAGGCGACGTTCTGACGGTGCAGAGAAATGCTATGTGCTCATAAGTATGAGCGGCTCTGCCAATCAACAAAAAAGCCTCAACTCCAATGTCCAGTATGACATGCGCAGCAGCGCGATGGTCCAAGCTCAACTCCCGCTATCACCGCACATCTGTACGCCATCACCCTCCTTTGACAGAATGTGCCTGGATCAGCACCAATCTGAGGCACTACTAGCAGCTCAAATCGACGCTATTGCGATGACGTCGGCTTCAGCTGCGGCGGCGATAAGTTTACAGAGTGGAGGATACGGGTTTCAGATACAATGCAGGATTGAGCTATGCAAGATGCTATTATGTAGACCACCCATGCGATTTTATCCATTCTTCCCCATTGGAGACTCCACCTTCCCATCCTCAGCCCGATCCCTCCCTATGCCTCCTTCGATCCCCTTCAAGCCAACTCGCTCCCCCTGCTCCCTCTCGATCCTCTCCCTCTCCTCTCTCATCAGCTCCTTTGAGTACTTACTTCTCGCTCGTATAGCTGGACCTTTGAAAAATGCCACGAACGGCACCAAGGCCAGAAGAGCAGCGAAGCAACCGAAAATGAAGATTGCCCAACGGGGTGTCAGATCTTCATACATCTACCTCTGACATCAGCTTACGTCGCAAGATGTATCCAGGAAGGTAGGAGAAAAGTAAACTCACTTGTTCGGTAAAGAAAGAGAAAGCGCCAGCGAACATATTCCGAAGGAAAGACTGAGCGGCGATGGCGGAAGATGCATAGGAGCCGTAACATTCCGAAAGACTATGCTCCACCGTCAGCGACTCCATTTGGACCGTAGGAGAAGCGGACTAGGTAAAACAGCTGATATAGATGGTAAGGATGCCAGCTGATTCGAAGTCAATCCTGCTCAAAAAGCATATCGAGGGGCTTACCGAGGAGGATGACCAGGCCGATACAGGGTACAACCCAATGAATGGACGGGAGGGAGGTGAAACCGAAGATATAGCAGCCGACCGCAAAAGCGATCCCTGCGACCATCGGTGCGTACAATCGAGCTTCCACACCGTGCTTCGCGACCTTACGCCTGTCAATCGCTTCGTCAGCTTTTGCCTACCCTGTGAAAATGACGTACCGGTATATAGCATCCTGAATGAAATTGCCGAAGAAAGCTAAGAAGGATCCGATACTGTACCGATCAATCCCGACTCCAATAGTATGGAAGACAGCGAACCAGAGAGTCAGGTAGACAAGCCCGACCTGAGTGATGCTGAAGCCATAAACCGTCCCAAAGACATAAGGCAATCCGCCGATCTGGCTGTACAGCACGCCCCACTGTTCGATATCAGCTTCGACGGGCGGCTCGGTGAGAGTGTAGGTGGACTCACACCCAACCCGATCCAGACCGAAAAGAAAGTAACGATCGGCTCGACAACCAGGAAAGCTGTCCCTATCAGCCATGTACTCCCCTTCGAACTGTCGAACGACGCTCACTCAATGGCCGGAGCAGCGACTGCCTCATCGCACTCCAGAAATCCATCTTCCCCAATTCTGATCTCGCCGTGTACCTCCCTCCATCCTGCAAGTCTCTGTCCTTCCGAAGTTTAGCGGCTCGACGACGAAGGACGACGATTGCTCGTGTCTCCCTCATGGCGACGACGACGATAGGTAGGTACACGCCGACGATGACTGGACTGAGCGTCAGCAAAGTACAAGAGCTGAGAAGATGAAGGAGTCATACTGAATTGGATCCAATGGATCCACCGCCATTGGAGCCGAGGATTCGCTTCCACCCATGCCATGGTAACCGGTCCAAGACCTGTACCGAGGAGAGCCATCAAAGCGAAGAGGGACATCGGCAGTCCTCGACTATTCCCTGTGATCAGCTGGTGCAGTACCGCAAGGTGACCCATACAAACTCTTCAGGGTGATAGATATCCGATATAGTCCCTCCTACCAACGTCGCCCCAATAGATCCCGATGCCCCCATGAAGAACCGACCAACCAAGACCGTCTCAATGTTCCGAGCTCTAGACATCTCTCGTCACCTCTCCTTCACATGGAATGGTCGAACGACATACAGTGATTGGGAGAGGTGGAAGATCCAATAGACGAGAACCGCAGCCACATAAGTCCATTTCCGTCCGAATTCCTCCGAGAGCGGTGCGAGTGCAAGCGGAGCTAGACCGAATCCCTGAGCGAAGTCACGGATCAGCTTGTTGCTCAAGACAGCGGCAAGGAATACAAACCCAAGCGAAAAGACCTAATCCACCAGAAGCTTGTAGTTGCGTACATTTCAGATCAACAATCATCGATCCTTCCCCGATACTATACGCCGAGGTGGAGAAAGCCGTGATACCTGTCTCTCCTCAGCTATCATCGGTACGCTTGGAAGAGAGCAACCCACCTGTATAGAAGATGGCAACGCACATGATGGCAGTCTTCCGTCCACGAGAAAAGTAGAACGGGTTGTCCGTGGAATCTGGCGGGAATTCAACCCATATTTTCCGCTCATCTAGTTCTGTAGCTTTGGGCGGTGTGGATTCAAAGGAGCAGCCAGGAGGAAGGGATGAGAGGCGATGGTCGGACGGTCCGGATGGGTGTGGTGCGGTGTCATTGGGTGTGGTGGGTATTATAGGATCGACGATGGTTATCTCCGAATCGGCATGTGGATTCGCTCCTGAAGATGGGGGCATGGTGCAGATGTTGGTCTCGGGACCCATGTATGTATACGTGGGTTGTTGACGAAAAGGAACTGGATTTATAGACTCCATGGGTGATGAACATTGGCATATATTAACGATCGACTAGTGATCTACCCATCTCGCTTCAAGCCGGACATCCGGTTGTGCCGAGATTGGAGGGTGTTCGGCCGGAAAGTGTGTCACATGATTCGTTGGAACCCAAAATAGCGAGAGACCGGCTGATCGCTGGGTCATGATAGTAGGGATCCTACAGCTAGCTTTCGATCGGTACGGAGACCATAAGCTCTCTGTTTCATGACATAAACACTTGGGACGTGTGGTTCACGCGTACTCTACGTTTCGACGCGAACACGCGCACCTTTTTTGAAGTAGTGCCAAGCCGAATCGGGGCTTCGCCCGAAAAGCCCGGGCACGAAAACCTCCGGTTTTGCTCCCGCCTTATCAGATTAAAAATGAACACAGTCAGGCGGCCGAAATCAGGGATGTTTGTTGAAGGCATGTAGTATTTGCTTCGATCATAGGATCAAATCTCATCCTTCGATCTTCACACCCTCAGCACTCTCGCATTCGAACGAATTTCGCTCCTTTGTTGAAAGACTTTGGGCACCACGAGACCCCATCGGGACGCAACGCAGGGATGCTGTTCCTCCTCGCATTCTCCCTCTTCGGTCTCCCTTACCTGGCTCAGGCAGCGATACAAGAGCATTGGTGGAGCATATCATATGCTACCGCCAACCCAGATGGTGTCAGTTCATTTCCACTTGCGATAAACCAGAGAATACTTACACTCCCCTCAGCTGTACGAACGCCGAGTCATCGGTATCAACGGTACCTGGCCGTTAGTCTTCCCCCAGATCACCACTCATTATACACCCAAAGCTGATCCAATCCAGTCCTCCACCCATCACCGCAACGCAAGGCGACACCGTCATTGTCCACGCAACGAACGGTCTCGGCGATCCATCTCTCGGAACAGCCTTACACACCCACGGACTGGCTTTCAACGGAACAAATTACTATGACGGGGCTGCGGGGATCACACAGTGTCCAATCCCTATGGATCAGACTCTGACATACTCGATCGATACCAGTCTTCAGGTGTGTCCTTCCTCAGCATCCGAGTTAGCCAAGTACTGAGAATGATGTTGGATAGACGGGGACATACTGGATACATGGCCACTACCTCGGACAATATGTTGATGGGCTTCGCGCTCGTGAGTACCTGTCTTGTGCTCAAGGACAGATAGATGAATTTGATTGATGATAGCGTTTGTCATCATGCCGCAGAACGCTACGGGACGGAGCGATAATACGACCTGGGACGAGGAGTATACACTAGTCGTCTCCGACTGGTGCGTACCTTCTCACGCGGATTGACCTATGCTGACTCGGATCATGGGGTAGGTACCACAATCAACACTCGACGTTGCTCGCTCATTTCAATAGCTGGAAGAACCCGACTGGTGCGGAGCCTATTCCTGGTGAGTGTGTTCCCCTCGCCTGGTTCTTGCCCACCCCCATTGAGAAGAATAACCGTTACCTTCCGCTTAATCCACACGTACATGCCCGATATCCTCAATCCTGACAAGTCATACAGACTCGGCTATCATGTATCTACTGAACACCAGCTCGTACTACCCCTCCGCCGAGGACGTCAATTCCGGTGCTGCTGTCGGCAACAACGTTACCATCCCCTTCGAAGCCAGAAAGACATACAAGATCCGGATCATCAATATGTCCGCCTTGGCCAGTATATACACTTCTCCCTCATCGAAGCTTTCCGTGCTGACCTCAGCTGTTCTCCAGTGTTCTGGATCGCGATCGACCAGCATGACATGTATATCATCGAGACTGACGGTATCGAGCTCGAGCCGTACCCGATTGATGTCCTCACGATAGCGGTGGCACAACGATACTCCATTCTCGTCCAGGCGAAGAATGACACGACCACAAATTACGCCATGTCTGTAATGCAGGATACCGCCATGTACGAGCACTATACCTTTGCTATACTTGATGCTGATGATGTAGGTATGACAATGTACCCGACACACTGGTTGTCAACAATACGATACAGATTGTCTATTCCGAACAGAACGCCGCGGGAGCGCCGGTCGAATATGACGAGATCACCGTTCTGAACGATACCCAATTCGTACCAATACAAAAACTGTCGATGGCTCCTGCGGATATCGAGTACCGTTTGGATGTATGGTTTGATGTAGGTCCAAGTCTTTTCCCCGTGGCCTGGTCAGTCTGATGAGTTGCAGACATACGACGATGGGACCAACCGTGCTTCTTGTAAAGTCCCTTCAAACAGGTTAAAGATATGATAGCTAACTCCCTTAATTAGTCAATAATATGTCAGTGAATAACATGAGATTGTGACCGAAGGTGCTGAACCTGCTCCTAGAACCTTCCAGCAACCCAATACCCCATCAATATTCACCGCGCTCACGATGGGCAACAACTCCTTCTTCTCGCCCGTCTACGGTGCACAGACCAACGCTTTCGCCTATCCCCACATGGCGAACATACAATTGACGGTATATAATTGGGACGCTGGGTTCCATCCTTTCCATCTGCACGGGTGCGTCAAGGCCGACCTACCGAGGGAGATTATGCTGATACTTTGTTCGTAGACATGAGTTTCAGGTCGTCAGCAAGAGTTTTGACATTACCTCGATTGACACGACGATAAATCCGCCACTGGTTGAAGGGCAAAGTAATCCTTTGAGACGAGACACCATCACTGTTCCGCCTACCGGGAATGTGGTGCTAAGATGGAGGGCAGACAATCCCGGAGCATGGTTCTTCCATTGTCACGTAAGTGCTATATCTCCCTCTGACTCTACTCTTTCGCTCGACATCCTGACATATTTGACCGAACAGATCGACTGGCATCTGAGCAGTAAGCCGCCTAGCTTCGTTTGTCAAATCCAGCTAATGCTATTGTAGGCGGCCTTGCAGCGGTCTTCGTCGAGGCACCAGAAACATTCCAGGAGAATACCACGGTCCCTCAAGCTCTCTACGACCAATGTAGCTATTGGAAGATGCCTACTTCGGGGAATGTCGTCGGTCTCGACTCTACTGCCGATTTCGAGGGTCAACCCTGGGGACCCTTCCCTCTCGTTGTGGTAAGTGACTCACTCCACCATCTCTCCTGGCCAGCCTTCTTTCGCTTCGACTTGCCCAACTCGATTCTCCCATCCAGATTTTTTTGGCTACATCTCAAGCTGATGCGTCCTACAGGGCTGGACACCAAGGGCTATGGGGGCACTTGCAGGTTGTCTCATCACCGCTCTTATCGGTTTCGGTACGGTCGTCTGGTACGGATGGGGTGGACTTGACGAGGGTGAGCTTGAGGAGGAGGTGAAGCGAAAGATCGATGCGAAGCGGTCTCGTGGGGGTTTAATCAGGAGATTACGTGCTAAGGACTAAACGAGAGAAAAGGGGACAGTACTCGAGTATGCAATTACTGCGGCTTGGTTGGTTGATATCGATATGACTTTAACAACTGGTAAATACGAGATGAAATCTGATGCTTGATTAATTCCTCATGCCTGGTAAGATGAACGACCATCTGGTTGATAACATAAAAAGCCAAGAGGTAATGACGAAGATCGTTTCGCGACATCCCAAAACGGTCTCAAACCTCGATACAAGTCCCATCGGCGCGCATCCACCCCCGCTTTGCACTCATACGCGACACATTGAGACCGCTCGGAAGTCATCGCTCCCTGAGCAACACCGGGAAGGGACGAGCAACTGAGGGAGCCCATCAACTGAGGGAGCTCATCAACTGACGAGCGGATACGAGTGCTTAAAACTCACTCGATGCCGATGACGGCGGTTGGATTACAATCGAGGTCGTCCGACAGGGCTGATTTCCCCGTAAGTGCAACCACCGCATGACTCTGCTTCATGTCAGCATTGTATGACCAAAAGCTCCCCGATCGGTACTGACCTAGCTCCCCGGACACGTCGATACACTACCATCTCCTCATCAGCTTTGTGTTCCAAGCACCATGACCAAAGAAAGGACCCACATCATAAGATGAAGCCTGACCCTCGATCACACAAGCCCTCATCCCCGCCGGACACGGAAGCATCTCCCTCCTCGCCTCCTCAGCCTCTCCCTCAAAGATCTCCTCGTAGTAGGTTCGGAAGGCGTCGAAGGGGAAGCCGCCTTCGTACACCCAAAATACGAACCCCTCCCATAAATTCCTGTAGTGGCCACGGACAGTTTCCGGGCTCCCGTTGGGCCAACAATAACAAGCTAGATTGTATCGTTCTCATTGGGTTGCCAGGCGTATTCGCTCGCTCCAGAGCAGGACGATTCGTTTGCCGCTGGGGAATCTTGGGAAGTCGATGTTGGCTGGTCGGGAAGAGAGGCGTAACATTGGTCAGAGGTATAGGCCGATCCTTGATAATAAACCTGGACGCGTTGTGTGCGTTGTGCGCTAGCGGAAGAACATCAGGACTTGCGCCCTCGCTTGTGGAACAATCACCGGTACCGTCCATCACTTTGATGAAACATGAAGCGTCAAGGCTTTCGAACCACTGTGCAGCTCCACAAAACTCGGAGGAAGGGGACGTAGACCATATACGTCAAATCGGACTGTTCGGCGGCCTGTTTGAGAGAACGCCAGGAGTCCGTATGTCAAAGGGGCTGAAAAGAGCAAGATCGAGATTGGAACGGCGTGCTTGCAGACGGGCTCGAGTAGGAGCTTGGAGGGGAAACTCACCTGACAGGCTGCGAGAGTCGGTTCCGTATAACCGGTTCCGACCTTGTTGAAGCTAAGTGGTACTGGCGGCAGTGAGGCATCCCGCGAAGACGGAATTTGACGCTGAAGCGAGTATGCGGGTCGCAAGGATGAAAACCATCAGAGAGGCGGGGAGGATCATCCGGTTCGGCATCATCATCTTGATGCGAGTCTTGCGAACAGCGCTATTGATGAAGTGACTAAATTGGAAAGGATGTTAGCCCCTCTTGTTGACGATATTGTTAGGGATTCGAACTCAGGGCAAAATCGGATATTCCGGGACTCGAACCCAGATTAACGTTGTGTTAACCATTACACTAAATACCCTTGGGAGTGTATTTCTAACAGATATATCATCATCGGATACTTTTCGAAGACGTCTTTGTCGTTGGCGAGACTTGAAACCTTCCCTTCTACTGTTCTTGGCAAGATAAACACGATTTGATCCAACGGGAGGTTAATCGCATCCCTTCTTTTCTCACGGCTTGAACTTTCTGAGCATGTTCTGGACGATCGTGCGCTCTCTAGACGAGATGCTCGTCTTCTATTTTGATCGGTGAACAATAGCATGATCGGTGAGAACCTTCTATTGCTGGTAAGTGGTCAGTAGACAAGATCTTACTTGTCGGACAGCGGAATTCCTTCAAGTGATCTATGGTCCCCGAAACCCTCGCGTCAACAAAGGTTCTGCCACATCCAAACGCCACAAAGCAAAACCAGGCTGAACCTTGATGGGATACGCGCGCCGCATGGTTAACCGAGGGTGAACGATTCATTTGCTAGATTTTCTACTGTGACTGATGATTACACTTGACAGGATATGTCGCCTCCCGGTTCTCTACCGCGGTCTTCGGCAGCTGGACCGACGTCAACTGCGTTTTCCAGATTGAAGCCGCTTTGTCGCTTCTCAAGCTCTGACTTCACGGCCCTCCCACTTGAACCCATCAAAATTCAATCCCAGCACGTCGAAATGCAGACTCTTCAACTGTACGTCCCCTTGCAAGCCCGAGAACTCCTCTTCAATCGGTATAGGCGGAGTAACAGCTGCTCAACGAACGGTACGGGATGATCGGGGACTGTTGAGCCTTCGGAGAGGATATCTGGGCTGCCGAAAGTCCCAGTCCTAGGTGTTGAAGTCCGCGTCGATGTAGTAGCCGGCGTCTCATGTGGTGATGATGCGACAGGCGAATCGTAAAGCTGTACAGGGGAAGCGAGACCGATCGGTAATTGGATGTATGGTGTGATCGGTTGTGCATCGGGTTCGGATGTGGTGGAAAAACGTGATAATGATTCGATTGAAGTGTCACAGTCGGACTCGACGGGTTGAGATGACAATGATTGCGGTCTCGGCGATCGTCTCGTCGACGGTCGAGAGTTCCGTCCCTTCAGGTATGAACAGAGGTCCCATGACAATAGCTTCCACGCTGTATCTCGAAGTATTCCGCACGACTACCACTCCGACACGCGGTTTCGGAGCGGTGCCAAGGAATTCCTGAAGCGAAACACCTGGATTTATCCGTGTCCGTGGGGAGATGTGCATGAGCTCTGCGTGGTGAACTTCGTGGTCTAGTCCGAATGCGCTGGAGGTGTCGGAGTCTGCGTCATCGGCGTGGATAGATGGGCGGATGATGGCACTGCCTTTACGTCGATTCGCAAGGACGGCTTCGACTTCGCCCTGGATAGGAGACCTTTGGGTTTCTTAGGTGGATCTTCCGGTCGTTTTTCGTCGATGGGTAGCGAGTCGGCGGTGACAAAGATTTTTTCAAGCTTTTCTGCTTCCGGATGGCTGGACGGATGGGTAGGAGCGGAGGGACTTCCTCATCGAGGGAACAACCGGGTAGACTTTGGCTGCTAGGGCGAAGGTGAGGGACATCGCTCGGGGTTTTCGAGGTCGATGAGCGGGATCGCTCTCGACTGTTGCCTGAACGGGCTCGATAGTTGGAGCCGAATCACGCGCGTCGGTACGGGTCGGAGCTGGCGGCTCGGAGATCTCTTCTGCTTCGAGATCCCCCTCATCCAGTCCTTCGCTCGTGGTTGCTGAGCATGGGATCCGTGGTGTCCCAATCCGATCCTGCTGGACCTTGACCACCTCATCGACAACATCCAACACCAGCACCACCTCCCTTTCCATGACAGCACTATCCGATACCCTAACCTCCCCATCTACGACCCGAGTCATCCGTCTCTCCCTATCAGCAACCACCTCACTCCTCTTCTTCGGCATGACGACGCTCCCTTTCATCCCTGCTACTGCTTCTCGTCGAAACACCGGTGTAGGGAGAGCGAAAGCTAGGTTCATTCCGCTCCTCTGCCGAGATTCAGCGGGTTGAGATCGAGGTGGTGATTGAGAGACCAAGGCTTCTGCGAGCGTCGTTGGTGGGATTGGAGGCGGTGAAGGTACGGGGAAGAAGATGAGTGGTCTTGCCTGAGGTGGAGGATACAGTATCACCGGTTCGCTGTCATCTACGCCGTCCCTCATCAGCTTTCACTTTCACACCTCGAGCCTCAGAGCCGGAAACGGAATCAACCTTCTTCAGGAGGTATCAACCTAACTGTCGGCAGCGTTCTGATCCGTTCCCACTCAACCTCGTCCAACTCCTCATTCTCGAACAACGGACCCTGCACCGGTTTAGGGGGTAAAGCCGGCGGAGGCGGCGGAGGAGCTTTTCTCGAGGCTCGCTCATCCCAATTTCCTGTAGGCTTGGATGATGGGGAAGGGAGGTAGCGATGGAGTCTGCTTGGACTAGGTGAGAGGCGACGGACATGGGGATCGGGATGGCTGTTCGGCGAAGACGGGAGAAGAGGGATGATTTCGGGAGGGAACGGTGGGGTGTTGGAGGAGATTGGGTTTGATGAGATGGGGAGGAGGATGGTGGTCGAGATGGACCGGAAAATGTCGTTGATGGTGAAATGAAGGAACTTGTCATGTTGAGGTTGAGGGAAAGCGGTTCGTGACTGTCCACCCGTGCGAGGGTTGAGTCGGCGAGTAGCCGAGATGTCGGAGATCGAGATGTATGAAGCTTAGACGACCTTCTTCCGTTCTCGCAAGCAGGCAGGATGACAGCCTCGGCCCGGTTCAGCCTCTACTTCCCTCGGGATGATACGTATTTCACTCTGGTCCGAGCGCCGAGCCGGGTCGACCAAATCGACGTGAGAGGCTCGCGCGGGGAAGGTCACCTCCTTGGTTTTGCTAATTCACTTTGCCGATTGCTTGAGTCTTGATGTAGATAATCAATCAACCTTTCCAGTAGCCAAGATGATCCCTTTGATCAATATCTCCGGGGAGAATGATAGGCGAAGCTTCGACAGGCCAAAGCCAAGCCTCCAGACTCATGGCGACAAGCGAGTATACCTTTTCAGATCAGACTCACGATACAAAAGGACTTTGGCGACAGGATGACACGATTGCACAATAACTCAATCAACGCTCGGGCCCTTCGTCAAATCAGGCGCCACCGCTCGGACCGGCTCAACCTCGCCACAAACTTGCACAGATTCACCTTTGATCACCTTCTGACTAATGATCGTATCCTTCGACGGGACTCGGGGGAGTTTATCTATCCCGAGTGATTGAGTCAGACCAGCAAGAGAAGTCCCATGGATGGCATGTATGCTTAGAGGTATGTACAAATATAACGTAAACGAAGTAGATATGCCATGGATATACGCTCAATCTTCGTTAAAGGTTTGTCTAGAGGATATTTACCCTCCCAATTACAAGTATCATCAACAGTCCTAAGCTGATCCCAGCCGTCCGAGAAGACGAAGATATGTTACTCGTCGTTGGAGATACTGCTGAGGAGGTATCGGCTACCGTGCTGGAGACTATTGAGGTAGCTGTCGCAGTGACGACGTGTGGTGTCTGCGAACTGGCGGTAGTACTAGATGTACTGGAAGTTGAAGTGCTTGTCGACGAGTTCGTTGTGGTTGACGTAGTGGATGACGACAAAACCGTCCCATTCGCCGTACCGGTCGTGAATGTCGCCGCTCCAGTAAGAGTCGAGACATTCGGGATGGTTGTCGATATGCTCGAAGCTGAGCTCGTCACCGCACCGGCAAGGTTTGCAAACCCGACTGCAGCGGGCTTATATCGATACACCGAGTAAACGTTCTTCAGCGCCGTATCGCCTATGATCCATTGAATCGGCGAATCGGAAGGGAGAGCCTGTACGAATGCAGCTCCGGTGCACATAGTAGTGTCGCTAGTATCATAGTGACCGAGATTAAAATCCTGATTCTCGATATGGATCGTGAACCCTCCGATGGTGATCTCGAAGTCTACGTTCGTGGTACATGGGTACTGGTAGTAGTTTGCGTAGGACCCGGTCATGGTTTGGGAACCGGGGATGGACGCGTAGATGGCAGCGATGATGGATGATGGTCCGCCAATCAAGGTTGTACCGGTATCGATAGCAGCGCCATTCGATCCGCCGAGGGGGACTGACGTGGCTTGTATGGTCATGCCTAGATCTTGAGTAAGCTGACGTACGAAACATATGCTCGAGAACTGACTGTCCATCGAGACCTGCCAGTACTCGGCATTTGAAGGTACAGTAACGTATGTGATAGCGCCAGAGTACAGCGAGGAGTCTGTGCCCATCAGCTCTGTCTGGTAGAACTGCCAAGCGACTCACCTAAGTAGCCAAATGTCGCCTCGCCTCCTCTGGCCTCGCTAGCGGAAGCACCGGCAACATCACGATATCGAGCCAAATAGAACCCAAAGAGCGGCTGTGACCATTGCGAGCTCTCAGCCAGTGTGATCCACCAAGGTGTCGCTGTGTTCCATCATTAGCGTCGCTTCCTCTCTCAAGCGGGAAATATGCACCCTTTGAGTAGGCCAAAGCCTGCCAGCTGAGCCCCATGATCCCGCTGACGGAACTACTGATTAATCCGGGAGTGAGACTGCTGCACGCCGCAAATGTCTGGGAAGCGACCGAGTATCCTCCTAGTGTGACTTGATCTTGTGCGAGGTTACCAGATGCTTGTCCTGAGCCGTATGATATTGAAAAGGTGGAATTCATCCTATCCCCACACATCAGCTCTGACCAGCGGGGGAAACTGAGTGGACATACGCGACATAAGTAGACGATTGTGATCCATCGAACTTTTTCATCCCATTACAACCCAGATTACAAGCGCTCGAAGCGATCCACAAATCCGACGAACCCGTGTCAAGGACGATGTCGAATGTCTGAGGCGGGGTACCAATCGATACTGACCCCGAATACGATGCGTCGAGAGTATGATCATCCAATACGACATCTCCTGCCCGCTTTCCTAGCTCTTTCGCCAAAAATGATGCGTGGCTGCCTCCTCCATTGTTATACCTTGTGTTCAGCTTGGCCGCCTCGTGTAGGAGCCATAAGGGATCGGGGTTATCTCGCACGCGTATTCGATCTCGATGACCTCGAGGACGGTGATGTGAATGGGAAGCATGGCGAGCGCGTTTGATGTAGCTGGAGGAGTGGGAAAGGGGGATGGAGATGCCTCGTTTGGCTGGATCAAGCGATGGCTGAGGCAGGGGTATAGCGAATGGTTCCGGGTCTGGAGAGGGGTCCGCGAGTCCTACTCCTGAGAGAGCAAGGAGGAAGAGGATTGGGAGCATGGTGAGCTCCTGCCGGTTTACGGCTTTTCTAGCCTATATCTGTAGTGTATGCATCAGTTTAAAACGAGCAAGGTTTCGATCGCGCAGCACTCACGACGGAGCGAGGGGTGAAAGGAAGGGGCTGGTCCGAGCTGATTGGACGTTTCAGCTTCGACGCGTGGGATCATCAAAGGGGAAATGGACGTCTGAGCGCTCCGTTGAGCGTACCCACCTAGATCAATGCAACCTACCATTCAGTGCGGGTGGGACTGCACAGCAGTATGGGGGATAGTCTCGTCCTGCGAGACGGGTGTTCTCGATCAACGAGTAAAGGGTCGGGCCAGCCGACTTTGATATGATGATGAATGCGAGGCCGCTGATGTGTTTTGAGTGAGTGTCTGCTGAGGGCTATCCACCTGTTTGGATGAAACTGGAAGAGGGAGAAAATGCTGCGGAGCGAGTCGAGGCTTTGTCTATCTGGGGTAGAGCGTCAAAATGTGATTCCCCTCCCATCCAGAGGCACCGTAAACTGATACATTAAACGATTCGGCACTAAAATCACGTAAAGACCCGCAGGTGATACAGGTGTAAAAGCTTGGTTTAGACCATTTTGTTTCAGCTTGCGAAGGTAGATGGATGTGAATGGAGAGGGTTTGGCTTGGGGCGATAGCGAGATCACGGACTATGGCTGGGTGCGAAACCTACCGAAGTCACCAGTCGTAGCCGACATACGGTCCGAGAAGAGCAAGGCGCTTCTACCTCTCGGGAAACGCCTGTAAGAAATCAGAAACAACCCCTTGGCCATGCTTCTCCCAGCTGGAAGTAGTGATGTACCCTTCCGTGTTTCATTAATGATAGTATCCACGCCTCCTTAACACGCCCATCATCAGACCTTCGATGCCGATTGATTCTCGGTGAGAGGCTTCATCTCTCCCACGACGCTAAGTACCTGCGTGAGGACTTTGACCCCTGAACACCGCATGACGTGGATAAATCTTCCTTCGGTCCAAATGCTCCTATCGCGGCTAACCGGCTGTCATCGTGGGCTACCCACCATCATTGTCGACTTCGAGTGTCGCTCAGCGGGTTTATACCTTTTACAACACTCTGTCAGCAGCACCTGTTCACCTTGATAGACCTTGACATTCTCCTGCATCAGGTGGATATCCTTTTCGCCGAGCCTTGACGAGGATCTATTCGGCCTGATCGTAAGCTCAAGCAAGCGAACATGAGTTCGGATATCAACTACTATATTGGCTTCGACGTGTGAGCGGTCTCTTCGAAACATACACAGCTGTTCCCAACTGTCGCTGGCTGAGGATGCCTGATATCTTCGTAGTGGGACGGGATCTGGGCGAGCTTGCGTCGTCGACCGGAAGGGCAAGCTGATAGCTGAGAATTCCGGTAGGTCAATGCGTCATATAAATGTCCCCGGCACTTATATGGCTGAATCTCAGAGCCCACCCTCACCCACCGCTCGCCAACCGATCACCGGATCTTCGAGCAATCCACCACTGACATCTGGCAATCCCTCTCTAAATGCTGTCAAGCCATCCTGAAATCATCCAACATCCCTCCATCCTCCATCAAAGGTATCGGATTCGACGCAACTTGCTCTCTAGCTGTCGTTGACCGGAGTGGAAAGTCTGTTAGCGTTAGTCGGACGGGCGAGAGTGAGGACGACGAGAAGGATGAGAATTTAGGGAAGGAAGGGGAATGGAATGTCGTCCTTTGGGCGGATCATCGGGCGGAGGAGGAGGCTGAGGCGATCAATGCGACGGGAGAGGGAGTTCTTGGTTTTGTCGGAGGTACGATGAGTGTGAGCGGTGTTCGTATTCTTTCGGCTCACACGCTGATGGGTGACATACAGCTTGAAATGGAGATCCCGAAGACACTGTGGTTGAGCAAGCATATGCCTCAAGACAAGTTCAAGAATTGCATGTTCTTCGAGTCAGTCGTTAGTCTCCCTACGACCAAGTTGGCTGACACGATGGCAGCCTACCAGACTATCTCACCTACCGTGCAACGAACTCACCCGCCCGCTCAAACTGCTCAATCGCTTGCAAATGCTCCTTCGTCCCACCGGGAGCAACGATGTCACATGAGTGTGATGGTGGGAAGAAGGAGGTCAGCAAAGATGGGTGGTCGGCCCGGTTCTTCAATAAGATCGGTACGTGACCTGAGTTATGCCCAATCCGGGTGTTCTGATAAGTGCTTTCAGGTTTGGAGGCAATGGTCAAAGACGACTTCGATCAGCTTGGTGGAGTACCGGGGAAGAACGGGCTGGTCCTCACTGCCGGTCAACCGGTCGGGAATGGCCTGAGCAGGGAGGCTGCAGAAGAGCTCGGACTGGAGGAGGGGACTGCAGTGGGGAGCGGTGTCATTGATGCGTATGTGCAGAGTACACTTCCTGCTATGGAAGCTGATTTGGGCAGATATGCTGGATGGATCGGGACGGTTGCCGCTGTCGCTACGTCAGAATCGGGGAAGACCGAAAATGTACCAACTCTGGAAGAAGCGGGGAACAAGCTTGCTGCTATTGCTGGGACGAGTACGTGCCATATCGTACAGAGCAAGGAGGGAATATTGGTACCTGGGTAAGTGGCACATTATGCTCATCTGGGTGGACTCGGCTGATTCGGTGAATAGCGTGGTAAGTCTCGCTTCACAGGCTACCGATTGTCCGGTGTATCATGATGGAAGAGGTTCACTGATCTGGTCAGTGGGGTCCTTACCGTGATGTGGTGTTTCCCGGTCGATGGATGAATGAGGGTGGTCAATCCTCCACTGGTCAGGTTTGTTCTCCAAGATTCATCGGCATGGCTCAATGCTCAACTGCCCCGTCCCGTTCCGACTGAGCATGGCCTCAGCTTATCGAGTTCATGATGACTTCCCATCCTGCATACCCTCGATTACAAGAGATGGCGAAGAAGACAGGAAAGAACACCTTCGACATCCTGGGAGAACGGTTGCAAAATAAGATGACGGAGCGGAAAGCAGAGACTCTGAGTGCGTCAAACGTCGCTGACCTTTTGGATCTTGCTGATATGCATCAGCTCACCTAACAAAGGACCTGCATTTCTATCCCGATCTCGTAAGTACTGGCAGTTCGAGGGATGCGAGGCTGACAAGGTGTTCAACAACGTAGCATGGTGAGATATCGGTTCCAAGCGCTTTGCCGTATGATTCGGAAGAAGCGGCTCTGGATAGCTCTGACCTCTGCCAGGTAACCGTTCTCCGCTCGCCGACCCGAAGATGAAAGGCATGATTACCGGCATCGCTCTGGATGATAGCCTGAACGATCTCGCTCGGAAGTTCAATGTGACGCTCGAGGTAATTACTTCGTCTTTCGGCGTTCTAAAATGTGGCACCGCACTGCTAAATAGCTGTAACGCTGACTTATTTAGGCTATCGCGCTGCAAACCAGACATATCGTGGACGAGATGAACGCGAAAGGCCACAAGATTGATTCGATCTACATGAGCGGTATGATCACTTCTCAATCGGATGCATCCTTGATCAGCGAGTTCCGCGGCTATACAAGCTGATATCTGCGACAGGCTCGCAAGCGAAGAATGGCCCGCTCATGCGTCTCCTCGCAACCGTTCTCCAAATGCCCATCATTATCCCACCTCAACCTTCTGCAGCCGTTGTCCTCGGTGCCGCCATGCTCGGTCGTACCGCCCACGATCTCTCGACTTCACATCAAGGCAAACCCCTTTCTCACCAGTCTGAAGCGGATAAGTCGATGAAGGAAGAAGGGGATCAACTCTGGGACGTGATGGTGGAGATGACTCAGCGTGCACATAGGATTGAACCACGGACAGGAACGGATGGGGAGAGGGAGAAGAGATTGTTGGATGTGAAGTATAGGATCTTTAGAGAGAGTGTGGAGGTTCAGAGGAGGTGGAGAGGGATGGTGGCGGAGGCTGTGAAGGTATAGTATAAAACATTGTCCGAACTGGAGACGAGTATATGTATGGATAGCCTGTATACGAGGAACCGACTTTGGCTCCAGAAGACTGAAGACATCAACGGTCGAATCGGTGTCAATGACGTTTTCGTCCCGTGCAACTTTTCAGCTCATTGCAAGTACGCAAAGAGGTGGTGGACCCTGAGCGGGAAGTCCTTCCAAGCATTGTAGTGGTGAGAGTTCTTCCTCACCTTCGGATCGGGACTCCTGTTTAGAGCGTAGGAAGAATGCAAGGTCGATGGCTTCGTCAGCGGCGGAAGGTGTTCTCGCTTGAATATGCCAAACATGATCACTCGTGAGTGATGGAGAAGGACAATTGAAGTCAAGGCTGTTCAATACTTTCCTCCCTCTTTCTCTTTGTGTGTCCGCACAGACTTGATAGAAAGGATCGTACGTTGCCGGGGTCATGAACCAGCTCTGGTATGTGTTCCTTTGTCTTCCTCTGAAAATTTTGTATGTGTGATCGATTGCAAATACTGGTTGGACTGGTATACTCCGTATACCGGTGTGAGACAGATACAGGGCGATGAGGAAGAAGGGGTCCTAAGAGGGAGGGTTGAGCCCTTGGATTACATGGAAGCCAAGAGTCATATGCAGGGTGCTAAGGGAACGACCAGGCAATGAGCAACTGACATGTATATGTACATTCAACAATGGGCCAAGAGTCAACGGAGCGGAATCGACCTCAATCGGCCCGAAGATGTTAGGGATTCGAACTCAGGGCAAAATCGGATATTCCGGGACTCGAACCCAGATTAACGTTGTGTCAACCATTACACTAAATACCCCTGGGAGTGTATTTCTAACAGAAGAGACCCTGCTGCTACGCGCCCCTCAGTCGCCATTGAGCCGATGCACCATGGGCAAGCCTCATCAAGGGGAATGGTGGAGTGGTGAGGAGACGAGATGACGATGCATCAAACATTGACAGACATCCTCAACCTAACCAGTCTATATCTCCTCAATCACGGTGACAAGCCATCAGAGCAGCTTCATTATCGCGCCAAAGACGAGAGAATCGTGTGCATCCGTTTCGATCGTGCTTCTTGACCGAGCAATTCAATCCCGTGCATGACAGATACGTCGATTGTAGGAAGCTTGAGAACTTGCTCCTGTATTCTATGCGATGTTTGGACCCTTCAATCCCAAATTGTCGGATTGGGTCCACTTCGATGTTCTGTTGATCTACCGTCAGCTTCTCCTCCCTTTTCCCGGGTTGACTACGACAGTTTTGACTTACTTTGAACAATTCGCGAGCCCACTTGACTTGAGAAGATTCGCGATCGGTCAAATTGGAGTGATATGCCAGCTCCCGCCGGGTGAGATCCGTGGCAGTCAAACGAAGGAGTAAAGCAGTCTTCGGGTTGCAATTGTTGTGACTCGGCGAAACCCGACCATCACTCGTATTCAGCATTGAGAGGGGAGAGCCTCTACTTGCATCATCGTCCATGAGGGACTTTTGGAAAATCGCTTTCTCAGTCAGCGCTGGAGTCGTATGCGTGCCGGGTGACGTCGACTCGCTTGGCGCCCAAGATGATAGGGGGTTGAAGTACAAGCTCGTCGCAATGCCACCGATGAGTAGCATCGACAGTCGACTGGGAAGGTTGTCTGTCCACATCCTCTCAACGGGCTTGGAAGGATCGGGTATCAAGTAAAGGTCAGAGGGGCCTGCTGGTAGTCAGTGGGTACAACGTTGTGATGTTAGTGGGCAAATGGGGATGAGGGACATAGGGGGAAAGAGGCAAAGTCTGCGGGATGGGATGGTCTTCTATAAATCTCTTCTAGCTCGGTACGGAATGAGACAAAGGGCGTGAAGTCATGACACGTATCAATGCTCAAGAACCCTTCTTTTGTCCTGAGGAGGGCTCGTAATGAATGGAAGATTGCCATGCGACTTGTTCGAGTGATGCCAATTCGTTTCATTTGCATCAAGTTCTGAGCTCTCGCGATCAGCTCTCAGTAGAGTTCCTCTGGCAGAAAAGAAAGATTAGTTGAGGTGTACGATAGCACAGTCGATCTTGAGTGGTTCAAACCAGGTCAGTGGTAGTAGTCACGTATCTAGATTGTTATAAAGGTATATTGTTGTTCGACTTCAATAGGTAGATCAGGGTGAAACCACCTTGTCATGGCCAAGCACTCCGTTTACCTTGCCCCATGAACAGAGAATCCTTGCCATTATCAGCGATGAAGCAGCTCACTGTCTCCCCACTGTTGTTCTACGAAGGATTTAGTGGCGAAATATACGCATCGACGAGCGTTATTATTGGTGGTACGTTGGGTGGCGAATATCTCTCCTGCGTGACGTGCTGTCTACATCTTTCCACCTTGAGGTCGCTGACGATGGATACACCCCCCCTACGCCGTCTGCCTGTGGGCATCGACAAGAGAGTCTTCTTCATGGTTGTACTCCTGTGAACCAACTATTCTGCAATTATGTTTCACAATGAGGGGCATCTCACGATACGGTATATAAGCCGAAAAGATCACATATCTGATATCCCAAGACTGTAGCTCAAAATCATCCGCCCGTTTCAGTGTCCGAAGTAGGATCTGCGAGATGATAAGATGTCGTCCACGATAAGACTGGATCCCGCGTCCTTGTACGATATTCTGGTGGGGTGGATAAGGCCAGACTCCCCCCGATGGCGATAAGAAATCTTGATACGAACTCTCCGCCCATAGACATTGCGCACATCCTTGAGCTGGCATACCGGTATATCCTGAGGGGGAAATGTCACATCAGCTCCCGACTGCATCCCTTGTCTCGTAGATTGAACTCACGTTGTAAGTCTCGCTTGTCCACCGGATCAGGGTCCTTTCAAGCTGGGTCAGCCTACGATTCTGGTGCAAGGTTCTCCCCAGGGGATCGGATCTACCTAGGGCAAGGGTATAGGGCCATCTTTGGGTCCCAATTGTCAGACATGGGAGCGGGGGTCTGGGATTATTTGCTTGCAGCTTTGAAAGGGGAGATCCCGATCCTGCCAATGAATCCTTCTCTTGCAGATGTCGCTCGTACGCCTTTTGGACGTAGGCAGATGACGACCATTTGGAGTGCGGTGGGGCTTCGCTGCCGGTCGAGAGCAATCAGCGTGTGCCCCAAGCCAGAAGAGAACCGACAGCGAAGGCTGTAAAGAGACTGGTTCGCCTGCTCTTCATTGGTTCGTCTTCGAGTAGAGGTCAGGAATGGCTGGGTAGGGATCTCGGTAGGTACTGGAAAGCAGGGTCAGGGGGCAATTTGAAACTGAGCGTGTAGCGGATGAGGGACAACGAGCAAAATATGAGATGACTGCATTCGGGACATCTCGTTTCGTCCTCAACTCGAGATCGTAATCTGGTCTACAACAAAGGATGACCGGCCTAAAACGCGTAAATTCTTCTCCCATTGTCTCGTACGTCGAGTGAATGTCTCATGAAAGGGACGCAGTTCTTCACAAGTCAGGCTTCATCGATCCATTTATACAGTACGCAAAAGGTTTCTTTTCGGCGCTGACTGACGGAAGGCTGCTCGACCTCGTCGATCACGCCGCCTTGCACACGTGTTTATGTTAGGTCTCACACGGACGAAGAAATGGAAAGACTTGGCTTGATTGATGGTGTCGCGATCTGCGAAGGAGGACACCCCGTCAGCAGAAAGGGCGAGCGGGCCCAAATAATACTGTCACCCAGCAGGACCCTTAGCCCGTTTGAGTCAAACAGCGTTCTTAAACCTTCCTCCCCCTTGAATCGTTGCATCCATTACGTAAGCTGATGGTGGAAGATGCGAGACAATATCCGTTTGCCACCTCTAGCGGTTTCCGGCCTGCCGGAAGGCGGACGCACACATAATCCCTTCGGCGAAAGTACAGTACTACCCAAACTCGGTGCCCGAGCCCTTGGCCGCTGCTTTGTTCAGCTCCGATACGGCGCACCCACGCTTTTACCCCTTTCCACGATCCCACCTTTGCGCGTCACTGTCAACTTCCCTTTCGGCCACCAATCGGGCTCGGGCTTCGCCTTCTCGCCTTTCCGTGTCATAACAAGGGGAACCTTCCAACGAGATCCCCTTCCGCGTCGCTCTACTCCATTCTCTATTCGACTCATCAATTCGTCCATTGCCTCACTTCAATACTTCACCGACTCCTTTGCTACTGAGATAAGGAGAAACACCACCAGGATTGAGAGGAAATTCTCACATCGGTCGGATCAGCGGTCCCGATCGCCGAGACCGCGATAATCGGTAAGTCTGACCTGATGCAATTACATCTTCGTCATCGCCTTTGTCCATCCCGTGCTTTTACCTTCCGTTGTCCAAATCATCATTCCCTCAATCATCCAACGGACTACTTACAGCGAGGCATACCTGTCTGAGTCCTTCACACTCACACACTCTGGAACACCCCTTTAAGGCTGTGCCCATCTGCATCCGCTTCCCCTTGCTCCGGCTAACATCCTTCTTGTTCAGCTACCCATCCCGCTTCTATTTGATCCGTCTACACATCTTCCACCCACTCCAGATGAACAACCCAGCCTTCTCGCCCACCCTCACCGCATCATCCTCGTCGACTGCAGCACAATCCTACGGAGCGGATGTTGATATGACTCTGGACAAAGGAGTACAGGATTTCAGCGAGATGTTCAACTTCGATGAGTTCGAGAGCAGCGTGTGTCGTCTTGGCAGTTTCTGCTACATTCTTCTGACCATCAAACCAGTCACACAGTCATTCCCCTAACACTATCTCCTCGAACCATACTCCATCGCCTCTCCCCATTGTCGGCGGACAATCCCCCTACGCCCTCTCCCCGTCATACGACTTCTCCAAAGACTTCTCGTTTGATTTCCCAATCGAGGAGAAGCAACCGGTGACAGTCTCGCAGCCGATCGCGATCAAGCAAGAACCCAGCGAGTTCTCCTTCAGCCAAGCATCCTCCTCACAGTCACCTATCCAGACCGATCCCATCAACTTCAATGGACTCGCTGCAGATCAACAGCTTGCGCTGCAACAACTCATGACCAACATCCTTGCGTATCAAAACCAGTTTGGCCTGGTCGATCCTACTTCAGCACCAGTACCACCTCAACAGACCACAATTCAGCCCTCAATGGTGTTCTCCGCTTCACCTACCAACGCGTCGGCCTCGACATCAGCATTCGTCACCCCATCAGTACCCGCACCTCCGCCTTCCGCCCCGAGCCAACACGACGATGAAGAGCCACTCCGATCGGTCCGTCAAGGATCGACATTCTCCTCGTTTGGCGCAGACGATGTCGAGTCCAAGATTGACCGACTTGTCCCCTTACCTGCCATTTTCAGTGCCGGTCGCGGCAAAGGTGGTAAGAAAGGAGGTGGTATGTCGTCAGTCGTCCGTGGGGACGATGAAGATATAGACGACGATGACTCTTGGCGACCGAGTCCTGAGGAGTACAAGAAGCTTAGCTCGAAGGAGAAGAGGCAGTTGCGAAACAAGCTCAGCGCTCGAGCCTTCCGGACAAGGAGAAAGGACTACATTGGGACGCTTGAGGCGCATATTCAGGATCGGGACTCAGTCATCGATGCCGTTCGATCCGAACTCATCAACAGCCGATCTGAAAACCAAGACTTGAAGTGTGTAAGCTTGTGTACCAAATGATTATAGCTGACCAGGTTCAGACGGGAACTCAACGCGCTAAAGAGTAGCACTATGTCGATACTTCATCCGGAAAGCGCCAATACCGAGTCATATTCGCCTGCTCTGATGTCGGCTCTCGCCATGCCACCAACTCTCCCTGCAATCACACCACCTACCGTTCGGCGAACACCGACACCCGCTGTCAACACTCGCAAGGATCTACCGGCTTCTCTCGAATCATCCCGAGGGTTCTGGGGTGGAAGCGAGAACAACCTCCTCGGCAATGGTAGTACCATCTGCCACACCATGTTCACCCCCGATCTTGTGTTTCCTACTTCCACCGCTCCTCCACTCAAGTCCATCGCCGACCTTCCGCGAGTCAATCTCAACCCTCGTCTCAACGATTCTGACAACCGAATGCCACCGCTTGGTTCCACTGCAAATGCCAAGGAGCTCGGTAGCACTTTCTCCGACTGGTCCGAGAATAACGCATTCACCTTGCGATCGATGGACAACTATCGCATGCAGATGTGGTCTCGGCTCGCAAGGGAAGCCGCAGCGGAGAAATCGAACCTCGGAGGCGACCTTCGACCCAAGTTCTATGTCGAGGCCAAGGCATCGACATCGACGGCAACCTCCACGTCGACTGCCGAAGCGCTTGCTCCGTCTACTGCTGCCAACCTGGCTTCAGCCGCGACGAGTCATATCACCTCGAAGCTCGCTTCATCCTTCTGGTCTGCGTTCTCCGGCCCCGGAGCGAGACTTGATACAGACAAGCTGGCAGCGGTCGTTACCGGTTCTGCCAAACTGCGGGTGGTCGAGGTCAGCGAGAAGGCCGATGAGGCAGATCGTTTGGTAGCCGCACTTGGCGGACTTCGGTTACAAACTGGAAGTAGGAATAACGAGGGATTAAGGGTCAGGGAGAACCCGCTTGGAGCGATCGGGAGTTTCTTCAAGCTCGCTGCGATGCCTGCCCGCGCGTAGGGTCTTGGCTTCTATTGCTTGCGTTTCATTTCAGCTTCGCTTTCTTTGGTGATAGCTTTTTATACGTCACTTCACCCTGCACCCCTCATCCCGCGCAGAGAATACTTTGCACAACTTTATCTTTCTTTGAGACGGCGATTATGTGGATAGAGATTTGCCATTATATTGTATTATAGGAAGAAGTGATACGAAGCGATGACAAACTTGACTGCTAACATGTCTAGTCGGGTCTTCATCCAAATACTTCAGGTTACACGGAGATGCCATTCGTAAAGGATACAAGCACTTCATACATGCTTTAACAAGATTTACGGGAGCACTGATGATAGCTTCAATGCATGCACTGACGGCCAACTTCGTCGGTCGATCCACTTGTCAGATTCCATAGTTGTATATGTTTCATTATGGTGCACAAACCGTACTATGCGTAATGATCAATCAACGAATCCCTCATCTCATTTATAACAGCCGCGCTCGTTTGTCCTTGCAGTCCTACGACAATCCAACCCATCAGCTCAACCCTCAAAAATCGATCTCTTGCGTTCGCCCGACTCACGGAAAGTCGCCTCAATCACACTAATCTCCGTAGCGGTCGTATCCAAACCGGCAAAAGCACACCAATCATTCACCACCACACCTGCACCGATGACTTCGGATCCTCGATTGACTGTCCCTGCGACGAGGGGTACTTGGAGGAGGGATGATAGTTCGTCGAGTTCTGATCGAGAGGTTTTAGGGTGGACTAGGCCGCCCTGCGAACGAGCGAGCGAGCGAGCGTTAGCGAGTGAGACGGGGGCGAGGAGGGGGGGGTGGAGAGAGGGGGGTGGAGGGGAAAAGGGTGGAGAGTGGGGGGATGACGAGTAAATATTGTCTCGACACCTAGACCCAAAGGACAAAAGATACGATTGCTGGGAAGAGAAAAAGGAGTGGTTCAGCTTAACTCACCTGATTCGACAGAGCACAATAACTCCCCACAAGAACATTATCCGCCACGGTCTGTCTAAAAACCTCAACCTTCAAAGTATCCGCGATGATCTCCTCCGTCTCCCTATCGATATCCGGATGAACCAAAGCCACATAATCATTACAAGCTATGACATTCCCCAAAGCGCTCAACCTCTCTTCGACTCGTTGGATCGCTATAGCAGGAGGTAAAGAATTCCGTAGATGAGCGAGTTCTTGATCGGTCGTTGTTGAAGGTACGAGGAGACCATGACGGTTTCCTGCGGTTAAGCGACCGACTATACGGGTACCGGCTATTGTTGTGTGGACTATTGGGATTATGTCGGATAGTTCGGATTCGAAGATCGAATAGAAATTTGTGGATGAGGCTAGGGCGGTTAGGCAGTAGCTGCGAACGAGGGAAGCGAGCATCAGCGAGGTCCGCGAGTGAGCTCGAGGGCTGGGAAAGCTTCTGCACGAAAGCTGTGAAAGATGCAAAGTGCTTGAGATGGGAAGGAGGGCAAAGAATTGGACATACGAATTTGTGAGTTTTGCAAAGACACCGATATCGGTCGAGTTCTCGAATTGAGTACCTATAAAAAAAATCAGTCTGATGACTTGAGATGTAGAGAAGAGGTGAACTCACGGACAGCCATGGGTGACAAGAGGTAAAGTACGACGATGGATCGATTGAGTGACTCTTCCGAAACAGCTCCCTAGCTCTGCTTTGTGTGGGATGTGAGGTGTATTGCAAACTTAAACTTAAACAAAGGAGTAGTAATCATTCAAGCTTTATGGTTTGCCAACATACTTCGGCGACTCAAAGCGGGGCTCCTTTTTAAGGAATTAAACCACTCCGTCGGGATCCGAGAGCGCGAGTGATGTTTCGCTCTGCCTGTCATTCAGCTGTACGACCAAGGTATGAACTATCGAGACGATTGAATTGGTCAAAGAGATCGATATCGATCGCCTTAAATTGCGCTCACCGCTACGCCCCGATGAAGCTTCAGCAATATGTCAATTCATTTACGGACCCTCTCCAAGCTGAAGATCCTCGACCTCTCATCCGTCTACTCGATATCCGGAATAAGACCGCTCGAGGGTTATCAGATACAGTGGGAGCTATCGAAGTGGGTCATTTATCCTCCACCAAGCCGAGCTGGGGTCTTCGGGACTGGATTTCGTGCTCATAGCTTTCCTTTTTAGGAGAAGCGACTGTCAAACCCCGGAAATGCGCTGGAAGATCCATGGGATGGGATCGCTCTGAGGCATTGTGCTTGTGTACATGCGCAGTATACAAATGCATATACCGAAGCGTGAGCCTTCATCACAAGCAACTGTCCAGTCTCCCGAACAATTCAACGCCCCTTGACCTCTTCTTGACGCTGCAGATTGGCCGCTTTGCAGAGATAGACCGTTACTGACACCCGTGTTCCAGGTACAACCACCAGTCCGCCCTGCTCACCCTCTTCTACCGATGGTTGGTCGACCAATCGGCATGGTCTCTACCAGTACTCTACATCCTTCTTCGAGATCTCCGTGACCTAGCCGAGCAGGTCAGTCACCTCATCTCGTTTCATGACAGAACCATTTCTGAGAATACATTCAGGCCGACTCGACGACATACGCTTCGACTGGACGGATGCCTGCTCTCGAAGAATGTACGAGGACGGTCAGTAAAGCTTTTTCCTTATGCGCTACGGATCGGTGAGTCAGTCTTGACGCTGAATTCAAAGCTTGTCGTAGCTGATGGGAGATTGAGGATAGGACGTTCAAAGGAGCGGAGAGTCGACGGATAGGGGTGTATCATGTCGCTTGCCTGAGTTTGAAATGTTACTTCAAGGTGAGCTGTTTACGTCGCTTGTCGGCCTCGCTCGACATCGAGATGGGCCGTAGTGGTTCGAAAGCTGAAGAAAGCTAGGTTGGCAAGCCGAATCTATGTAAGAATATCATTCGAGCTGTTACTTCCGACCCGAAGACACCGCCGGTCGGAGAAGCGCCCCTTACCGACCAAGTGAGTTGAGTCAAAGAGATTTTAAGCCAGTGGGTGACATGACAAGGTGACTTGGCATTTTTACATCGGTATGCTGGCGTTCTTGAATGGAGAGGATAAGAAGGTGTATCTCCTGCTTCATGCCTGGAATCAGCTGATGACGAGGTACTAGGCAGACGAAGAGCTTTCTTGGGCATTGCTCAACTGTCCAGCCGAAAGCAAGCGGAATCAAGAGTCCGTCTCCCCTCATCATCTTTCTTTCCGCTCGTTGCTGACATCATCCAGACTCATCTTGACTTACTTGATTCCCCTTCGAATACTGTACGGCCTCCTTCCCTCGCCTTCCCTCTTAGCTCTGCACCCTCGTCTTCAGCTGCTCTTCTCCCCGTTCATATCGGCGATCAAGGCGGGTAATGTGAGGGAGTATGACGAACGGCTAGAATGGGCGCAACCGAGATTGGTCGGGATGAGCAGCTACTTGGTTGTCGAGCGGGCTAGAGAGGGATGTCTGAGGATGCTGTTCAAGAAGGCGTAAGTGTCCTTCATCATTATAGATGCATTCGAGCTGATTCCAGTCTAGATGGATAGCAAACGATAAATTTACACGGATACCGATATCGACCTTTCGGACTGCTCTTCAGCTGCACGGAGTGGAAGCGGATGGTGAGGAGGTGGAATGTATGGTGGCGAACATGATCTACCGGGTGAGTCGCTCTGAATTAGATCTGTAGTCATGGAGCTGATTGGGCAACTCAGGGCTTCATCAAAGGGTACGTATCGCATGAGAAGCAGACTGTTGTCTTGGCCAAGAATAGTCCGTTCCCACGGCTTAGCGATATACCGAGATGAATCGGTGATTGAACCACATTTCCTGACCTGTTCAAGAGAGCTCGTTTCAGCAGCCACGAGTGAAAGAGCATGCTTGCGGGAAGTTCACTTGATCAGCTTGATTGACCTAAAAGCTTGGTATGATACAGGTAACATATTGGATATATCTCAAGTGGATGACCAAAATCTCTAGCCCAAAGTCTGTCTCGTCCTCTGCCCTGAAATACGGGTCGGATGCCCTTGTGCCCTGATGAAGATTACTGGAAGTCCCCGCTAGCACCCTTCTCTCCCCCTCATCCCCCTCCTCTCCCTCC